>ERZ724509.246-NODE-246-length-26259-cov-4.403870_pt1 | contig 26259 bp, 30 predicted proteins | sample MGYA00376042_ERZ724509 | MGnify/ENA primary metagenome ERZ724509 (study PRJEB28724, sample SAMN07190887) | wastewater metagenome | isolation source: effluent of sewage treatment plant in Hong Hong | place: USA: Christiansburg, Virginia | collected 2016-03-01 ...
GCACAAAGTGGATCCATAAATCAAGGACAAGCAAACCAGGAAAGAAGTATACCAACACCTGTAAAAGTTGAAAAAGTCCCAGGTAGAAACGAACTTTGTTTTTGTGGGTCTGGTAAAAAATATAAACTTTGTCATGGTAGATAATACAACTGTATATTTGGATATATTTATATAATGAGAGATTTCACTAACCAGATATCTGATTTACGTCGCCGTGTTAATGAAGCAAATTTTTATTTAAAAATTGATCTTGCATTAGAAGAAGTAAAAGAATTAAATATAATTGCGTCTGATTCAAAATTGTGGGATGACCCTGAAAATGCGAAAAAAGTTAATTCTCAATTAGCTGGTTTTAATGATGATATTGAACTAGTCAAAAACTTAGAAAGTAAATTGAGCGATATTGCTACTTTACATGAAATGATGCGTGAAGCAAAAGATGACTCTTTGGAACCTGAAATTGATATAAACATAACTGAACTAGCGAAGCAATTGGATTCAGTTGAATTAAGGTCGCTATTCATAGGTGAAAATGACGAACGTGATGCAATATGTTCAATAAATTCAGGAGCTGGAGGAACTGAAGCCTGTGATTGGGCAGATATGCTGTTCCGAATGTATTCGCGTTGGTGTGAACGAAAAGGTTTTGAACTTAGTATCGATGATCTATCCCAGGGAGAAGAAGTTGGTATTTCTTCAATATCCTTTACAATAAAAGGTAAATATGCATATGGCATGTTAAGCGGAGAATCAGGTGTCCACCGTTTGGTGAGAATATCTCCATTTGATTCTCAATCAAGAAGACATACATCATTCGCTTCAATGGAAATTGTGCCGGCACTAGAAGAGTCACAAGTTATAGAGATCGATGAATCAGAATTGCGTGTTGATACATATCGTTCTTCGGGTGCTGGTGGACAACATGTAAACAAAACCGATTCTGCAGTTCGATTGACACACATACCATCAGGGATAGTTGTCCAGTGTCAAAACCAGAGAAGCCAGATCCAAAATAAAGCTAGAGCAATGCAAATATTGAGCGCTAAATTAGCTGAAAAACAACGTATTGAAAGACTAGAAGAAGTAGCTAAACTAGCAGGAACTAAAATGGAAGTTGGATGGGGAAGCCAAATACGTAGTTACGTACTAGCACCATACCAGCTCGTACGTGATGAACGTTCACAAGTAATTGATAATCAAGAAAAATCAATCTGTGAGACTGGAAATATTATTAATGTCCTAGATGGCGATATAGATCAATTTATTTCAGCGTATCTACAGTACAGACGTACACAATCGTAATATTAACCATTATTTTTGCAAATAATACATTAAATGGCCAAAGATGTAATTTTAAGGTCAAAATTTTGATAACCTAATGTCGCATGATTCGATTTGAAAACGTAACTAAATACTATGGCCAAAATGTTGTAGCTTTAAGAGAAATAAATTTAGAGATCCAAAAAGGAGAGTTTGTCTTTTTAGTTGGTCCTTCTGGTTCTGGTAAATCATCTTTTTTGCGATTATTACTAAGAGAAGAAATAGCTAGCCAAGGTCGTGTCCATGTCGCAGGCCGTGATATTGGAAGATTGTCTCAATGGAAAGTTCCTCAACTTCGTAGAAACATAGGATGTATTTTTCAAGACTTTAAATTATTACCTCAACGAACTGTTTATGAAAATGTTGCTTTCGCACAAGAGGTTATTGGTAGGCCGCGAGATATTATTCGTGCACAAGTTCCTCAAATACTTGAACTTGTAGGTTTGGCTGAAAAACAAAATCGTTTTCCTGATGAACTATCTGGTGGAGAACAACAACGTGTTTCGATTGCACGAGCATTCGTTAATCGACCATTAATCCTTTTAGCCGATGAGCCAACCGGAAATTTAGATCCAGCAACTACTGTTGGAATTATGCGTTTGCTTGATAGAATTAATAAAACTGGTACAACAGTAGTAATGGCGACACATGATGTTCGAATAGTTAATGAGATGCGAAAACGTGTTATTGAGCTTGATCATGGAAATTTAGTTAGAGATCAAGCACGTGGTGTTTATGGATCTGCACTGGAAGAGGGTGCTGAATAATGCTTTCTAGAATGTTTTATTTCTTAAGAGAAACTGGTATCTCGCTATGGCGAAATGTTTCTATGACTATTGCAGCAATTTTGACAATATTTGTGACACTCTCACTTGTGGGTGTTGCCATGCTTGTATTCTTCTGGAATAGTGCTGGTACAAAGAATGTAGAAAAATCTGTACAATATGAAGTGTTTTTAGTCTCTAAGGCTGATGAAACGCAGATAAAAACAGTCAAAGACCAAATTGAAACGGATAAGAAAAAAAATCTGGTTGTTAATTATGAATTTATAACTAAAGATCAAGCTTGGGAATTTTTCAAACGTGAATTTAAAGATGAAAAGGATACATTAAAGTCTGTAGATAAAGATGTGTTGCCAGTGAGTTTTATTATTGCTCCAAAAGATCCAAAATTACTAGATTCACTAGTCGCAAAATATAGTGCTATACCTGGAGTTGAGAATGTCACGAAGGCCGATTTTAAAGATGAAATACGTCGGGCTAATTTAATTAATCAAACCCTATCCGTTTTTGCTCTTATACTTTTAGTGGCTAGTTGCGTATTAGTCTTTAACACGGTTCGTCTGGCGGTGTTCGCTCGTCGTAGGGAAATCGAAATCATGAAGCTAGTTGGCGCATCTAACTGGTTTGTCCAGGTTCCATTTATGGCTGAAGGTGCTGTACAAGGTTTATTTGGTGGTATCTTTGCTTCTATTAGTGCATTTATTTTTAAAACAGTAATCCTTGATGATACATTTTCAGGAAAAGGTTTTCGCGGTTTCTTTGTGACTAGTAGTGATCTTCTACTAACAATTTTGTTGGTGCTATTCGCTGGTATCGCTGTTGGATTCGTATCTAGTTATCTGGGACTAAAACGCTATCTTGATGTTTAAGATCATACTTAGCATTACTTAGTTCTCTGTGCTTGCTTCAATACGTGAAACTGTAGATGTTCATTTCATGATTATAACTACTTAAAAATAGCATTTAAGACTTGATATCAATCAATTATTTCGCTTAATGCGTGTAAGGTCTCCATAATACCTTAAATACTTTTCTTCCGGCTCTTTACTTTTTCTTGTTTAGTGACGAGAATACATCGAGAAAAAAAGTTGGGATGATAATGAGGAAATATTTTAAATATATAGTTCCATTAACTATTTGTTGTGCGATTATTAGTTCACAATATATTGCATATGGTACTGTTGAAAAATCTGTAGCAAAACATACAACAATAATATCTGCGACAGATCCACGTATCCAAAAATTAACGGCTGATCTTGAATATGCAACAAAAGCAGAAGCCGTTGAGATATTAAAATATGCAACTGCAAAACAGGCACGACTTGATGCTGATGCAAAATTAGCAAGTTTAAATTCTAAAATTAAAGCCGCACAAAATGCTAGAGCAATAGCGATTGCAGATCAAGAATCAGCGAAAGCAGAATATGCTGATTCACAATTAAAGTATGATACTTCAATTAAAGAAAGTGATGATGCTAAGAATCAAAGAGACAGAGCAATCATCGATCTATATATTCAAAGTTCCGATCCAGATTTTATACCGTCAGTTTTAGATGTACCTATAAACGAACGCCAAGATGTTGTAAGAAAAACAATTTTAAGATTTCGTTACACCGATCAGAAAATAGAAACTATAAAAGTTTCTGCGATAAAAGCAGATGAGGCAGTGGCAGAAAAAGCTTTACATATTGATGCCTTAATGAGGGCAGAAGCTTCAAAACAAGAAGCTGATCGACAAGAGGCAGCACTTATTCCACTTAAAGCAGATCTAGCAAACGCGCAGGCTGATGCAAAAGAAAAAGAAGCAATAGAGCAAAAAGCTGTAAATGCAATAAAGTCACAAAAATCATCTTACACTAGTCAAATAAATCAAATAAAAGCAGACTCAGATGCTTTGGCTGCTCAAATTAAACGTAAACAGAATCAAATTATTACACCAACACCCGTCATTCCTGGGAGAATGATCCACCCTGTATCAGGTAGTATAAATTCTTCATTTGGCTATAGAACTCATCCTATTTATGGAGATGCGAGATTACATGCTGGAATAGATTTTAATGCTGGCGTAGGAACTCCAATTAAAGCTGCAAAAGCAGGTACGGTGATTTCCGCATCAGTAATGTCTGGTTATGGCAATGTGATAGTAATTGACCACGGTGGTGGAATATCGACACTATATGCACATCAGAGCTCATTTGCTGTTAGTGCAGGTACGTATGTAACGCAAGGACAAATTATTGGCTACAGCGGTATGTCAGGAAATGTTACTGGACCACATTTACATTTTGAAGTGAGAGTTAATGGAACGCCTACTGATCCAATGGCGTATTTATAAAAAAATCGACATGCCCTAAAGCATGTCGATATTAAATTTAATTAATTTTTTACTTATTAATTAGAAGTTACTTTTGAAGCAGGATCTGCAACATAACGTAAATATGGTTTTACTGCATTGAATCCTTCTGGGAAAAGCTCGTTTGCTTCCTCGTCACTAAGACCTGATCCTACTACTACGTCGTCGCCTGATTTCCAGTTTGCTGGTGTAGCAACTTTATATTTAGCTCCAATTTGTAGAGAGTCAATAACTCGAAGAATTTCGTCGAAGTTTCGACCAACTGATGCAGGATATGTAAGTGTTAACATTACTTTCTTATCCGGATTAATAATAAAGACACTTCTTACAGTTAGTGTTGCCAATTCATTAGGGTGGATCATATCGTATGCGTTAGCAATTTCTTTATTTTCGTCTGCAAGTAGTGGATAATTCATTTCAGTCTGGCATACATCTTCTATATCGCCAACCCAATCATTATGTGATTCGATACCATCTACACTAAGTCCAAGAACTTTTACATTCCGTTTTTCGAATTCATCGCTAAGTTGAGCAACAGTACCAAGTTCTGTTGTGCAAACTGGGGTAAAGTCCTTTGGGTGTGAGAATAATACTGCCCAAGATCCATCGATATATTCGTGAAAATTTATCTCGCCTTTAGTTGATTGTGCAGTGAAGTTCGGCGCTTCGTCGCCTAATTTAATTGACATTTATCTTTCCTTTACTTTAATTTTTATTACATATGTCAGTTACAGCCTAGATCTTTTAGTTCTTAAAGTAAAATAGTTGTTAAATGTGATACTTTAATCCAAATTGAATAAATTTCTTTTTCTTGCATTTGACACAGGGTACTAATTTCGAGAAGATTGTTTGTTGTGGGGAATATTTTTGCGCAGGGGCTAGAACGAAAACTTGGTTTTCGAGAAGATCAAAGGATAGCTTTAATAGGTGCTAGTCAAGATGTTGTAGAACATTTTGCAACTGAATTTAACTATATAGATTTTTCTACAACGTTACGCGGTGGTTTTGATATAATAGTTTTTTTTGCAACACGTAATTTTGAACTAGAAAAAAGAATAACCATACTCACAAGATCACTTAGACCTAAAGGCGCTTTGTGGATTGCTTGGCCGAAAAAAACTTCACGGATTGTTACTGATCTAAACTTTGATGTTGTACAAGAAATAGGTTTAGCACAATCTTTAGTTGATACAAAAGTTTGCTCTATTTCCGAGGTATGGTCCTCACTACGTTTCACAGAAAAACGCACAATCCCATCGCTTTCTAACGTTTAATTTTGGCCCATTGTCGGCATTTGATATTTCTCCAGCGCTCCGCAATCGTTCCGAAATAAAAATACCTACAAACTCGTATTAACTACTTAGAAGCATAATTGATGCTATTTCAATTTAAATGAAGGTTCAGTTGATTTTATTCTTTAGGTGCAATAGCTTCTTTTAATACTTCGATAACATGTTCGCGTCTTGTCGCTAGAGCTTTAATGCTTAGAGGGTCACCGTCTATAACTTGTGAGACGAGTGAAGAGTCGGACAAATATGAAAAAGCAGCACCATATCCTGTGATAAGCAACTGTCGGGCATCGTATTTTTTTAGACGCCCATGTTTCATTTCGTTTTCTAAGAATTTAGCACCACGATCGATTAATGGTTTTAGAGCTGTGCCGAGTTCACTCGAGAAAAGCGAATCTGGATCTAATGCTTCTCTTCTAGCGATCTTAACGAAGTATGGATGTTGTTCGAAAAAAGTAAAGGCAGCACGTAAGAGTTGTTCAACTTGGTCCCAGCCATGAACTTCTTTTCCAGTCGCATCGCTCATCAAAAAGATCCAACCTTTAAATTCATTCAAAATAACTTCACGATACAAAAGTTCTTTTGAAGAAAAGTGATACATGATCGATGGCTTTTTAATTCCTACGTCGTTAGCGATATCATTTAATGAGGTTGAATCATAACCGTGATCTGAAAATCGTTTTAATGCCGCATAAAGTATTTGATATTTTGTGTCTGGTTGGACGGTTGAATTTCCTTTGTCTGTAATATTTATAACTTTTGCAATGTTTGCATCTTCTTTTTTATTTGCTTTCGACATAATTACAGTCTAACCGCGAATAACTTTCTATGGTAAATGCATATAAGAGTGACGATACAATTCGAAATTATATATATTTGAAATATCGAATCATTACTTATAGGAAATGCCAATAGTCCGAGTAAAGCAGCCAATATGCTTAATGTATATACCCAGTGAGATTCAGTATCTGGGAATCGCCAAGTTTTTAAGAAAACAGGTAGGTAGGCAACTAAATTCGCCGTAATGGATAGCCAAATTCCTAAATATGCATTACCTGTAAGTTGCCAAGCTATTACACCACAAATTGCTACGACAAGACAGCTCCAATCAAATAATGAGGTACCTCCCATGCCCCTATGGATAGAAAGTATAAAAACAATTAATGCAAATATGAGATCGATACCAGCAAAAATCCGTGCACCTAAATTTCCTTGCGCCGCAATAATGCTCAAGAAATTGAGTGAATGAACGAAAGTTAATATGAACCTGGTTGTTCGATGTGGTTTGGATGTTCCACGAATTATACTTACGACATAAGAGCAAGGAGCAAGCAATGCAACTAATGTGCTCGAAATTAATAAAAAATTATGCATGTTTGATTCTATTACGTTTGACAACCATTCATTCATATTTTTCTGTGCGTTAGCTGTTTATACTGCGCAATACTGCACCATGAACAGCTAACGCCCAACATTCTGAGAATAGTTCTGAAATTAATGTGGCGAAATAAAAAATTGGTGGAGGTGGGGGGTATCGAAACCCCCGTCCTTTAAACCCATTCGTAGGTCTTCTCCGAGTGCAGTGTAGAGATAAGTTTCGAGGGTCCTAATAGCTCTTCACACTAATAGGGCTCTAGTCAACCAAATGTGTCCTCGTAAGTGGTCAACGCCTTACGTAGCAAGCCTCAGAGATATACCATAAGCGACTTTGAGGCCAGTCACGAACGGTCGCTACTTAATTACTAAGCAGCCATTGCGTAGGATTCGTTTGAATCGTTTGCATTTATTTGTATGTACAGACTCTTTAACGACGATTCTGCAACGTCGACTCGCTTCCCCTACGGCAGTAGTCAAAGTCGAAACCATGCACCCCCGAGGAACTTTAATTATAACATGAGTGTCAAGTGATTTTTCATATAACATCTATCAAACTATATTGCTAAAATGCGTAAATTATGGTTAAATGATATATATTAGGAAGCCAAAAAATATTATGCATCAAGAAAGGTTTTCATGATAAAAACTAGAAGATTACTTGAAGAAATGACTGGCAAAGATGAGATTAAAGATTCAGAGGCAGCTATTCTTAAATTTTTATGCAATAATATTAAGCTATTTTCACCAAATAATAGGGATAGAGGACCAGTAGATGCATGTTGTTTTGCAGCTAAATGGAATAGTATATTAGGCAATATTCAATTACGTAATTTATTTGAAGGATCTCCAAACGGTCTGGATTTACGAGAATTATGTTTTGTACTTAGTAATATTAATTATGAAATATTTAATAACGAAACACTTGGCTCTAAAGAATTTCCGACGAAAAGACCTGGTATGGATGTTCTTTATTGGGCTCATATAGACCGCATTGTTCCAGCAGTCTTACAAGTAGCTATTAAATATGCTGACGAACTTACAATAAGGCGTAGTAAATCGTTTGCAGACTCAAACCTTGTCTCTTCAGCCTATAGGCTAATTAATAAAGTTGATGAAGCTATTAAACAAGGGGTATTACCAGAAGATATTTTAACAAGAAATACACAATGTTTAAGTCGGGAAGAAGCAAATAGGGTTTTTTTGCTTAGTGATCCTCAAATACAAATTATTGTAGATTCATTAGATCAGGATTCAGATAGACTTCCAAAAACTAATGGAGTTGACGCTTCAGTTATTGATGCTACCCAAACCCGGCCAATTGCAAATGGTGCTCCTGGACCAACAGATAGAAACACTGGTCACACGATAAATGGATAGTTTATTTATCAATTTTCGATACTAAAAAATACGTGGTTTTAATTTTTAATCTTGTCGCACTTTACGCATGTACAAAGACATAAGTTGAGTTAATAGTTTTGTATTGATAGGGTATGGCTAATTAGGGAAAGGAGATGAGATTATGTCCATCAAGGAAAAGATTATAAAACTAGGTGAAGAAACTTGTGAACCAAGTTTGACAATATCGTTTAATACACATAGAACTCGTCCTGATATTGAGCAGGACCGACTGGTCCTAAAAAACCTGTTGAGTGAAGCTCAAGTGCAAACAATTGGAAAATTTGGCGAAAATAAATGTGAAAGTTTATTGCAAAAGATCTCGCAAGTTTTAGATGGTATTAACTTCGATCAGAGTCTAGAAAGTATGCATATATTTGTTTCGGAAGATACACAAGAAATCGTAAAAACTACATGGCCGGTAAATCAGAATTCTATCTATATTTCTAACAAATTTGCTTTGAGGGCATTAATAGACGCTGATAGTCAAGATATAGAATATCTTGTGCTGGTTTTATCTCAAGGTGGTGCTGTTCTATATGAAGCTAAGAATGACAGCATAATTACTGAGATAACGAATGAAGGCTTTCCATTCCCCGAGACATCATATACCACTGAAAACAACGAGCAAGCTAGTGATAGTGAAAAGAAAGACAATTTAGTCCGGGAGTATTTTAATAATGTTGATAAAGCTCTTGTAAAAATTTGTAAAAAATCTGATTTGAAGTGTGTAGTGATTGCTACAGAAGATAATTACTCTAGATTAATGCAAGTTGCTGATGTGCCAAAAATGTATTTGGGGTATGCTCCAATTGACTACAACAAATGTCAAGCACATCAAATAGTGAAGCAATCTTGGAAAATAATTCAGAAATTCAAATCAGAAAAGAAGGATGCTTTACTTACAGAAATTGAACTTGCGATTCCTTCAGGTAATGTTTATACAGACCTAAATGAAATATATCAAGCTGCTATAGAAGGCAGAGGAGATATCTTGATGGTAAACCAAGAATATGTGCAACCAGTTAAGATGACTTCTGAGCGGACATTTGAATTAGCTGAAGACACAAAAGCTGTTGATACAAATGGTGATATTGTAAATGCTATTTCATTTGCAGTGATAAAAAATAAAGGTAAAGTTTATTTTACTTCAGCACAAGAGTTGGTAAAATATGGAGATATTGTCCTCAAGACGAGATACTAGAAACAGTTAAGAATTACTACATTTAACGGTTTTTAAATTTAAGAACTTTTTCAATCTCACGATTTTGATCTTTCTTTTTTAACGCTTGGCGCTTATCATATTGACGTTTACCTTTACCAACGCCAATAAGTGCTTTAGCCTTGCCATCATAGAAAATGATTTTTAATGCAATTAAAGTTGTACCTTTATCCTCTAATGCTTTACCCATTTGAATAATTTCTTTTTTATGGGCCAGTAATCTTCGCGGTCGTATAGGGTCAATTTCTTCTCTAGAAAATTTATAAGGATTGATATGCATCCCGTAAATCCACAATTCTAAATTTTCGTCAACGCGAGCAAAAGCCTCAGTAATTGAGGCTGTATGAAGTCGCAATGATTTAACTTCAGGGCCCATTAATTCAATACCGCAAGTATAAGTATCGCTTATTGCATAGTCGTGGTTAGCTTTACGGTTAGTCGCGACAACTCCATCACCTCTGCGTTTAGCTTTTTCTTCATTTTCACTCATATCACTTATATTCTATTCGATTTGCGTCTAAAGTGTTCTAAGTGATTTGGCAAATAAAGCAAGACGAATACAAAAAACTTATAGACCATATGCAAAAGTGCTTTCCACTAGAAGGATGTGGCCTTTTAATTGGTCCAATAGACGAGAACAATATGCCTATGGGAGAGATTAAAAGATTCTGGCCGACAAAGAATGCAGCGGCATCTGCTTTAATTTACGAGATCGATTCAATAGATCAACTAAAAGCATCAAGATATTGTGATGAGAATAATCTAGAAATAGTCGGTGTTGTTCATTCGCATACGCATAGTAAAGCTTATCCTTCTCCTACGGATATAAAACTCTCTATCGATCCAAATTGGATATATTCAATTGTCTCATTACAAGAGAAAGATATTGTCATGAATAGTTATCAAATTGATAAATCTTCAAATGAAATCGCTAAAGTCAACTGTAATATCGTCTAAGGGTTTATTCACCCATACCGTCACCGCGAGTAACACTTATACCATCACCTATTTGAACATCTGGTGCAGAACTAGGAGCATTTTCATGTGCTTCTGGACTTGAAAAATCAGGGATAACATTTACAGGAGCATCGTTCGTATTCGTCTCTTGTACATCAGTTTGAGCAACACGTTCAATGACGGCAGCATCACCAATATCAACAACAGATTCTGTACGAATAGTAGTTGCTGGTTGACTAACTTCAACGTTTGCTCGAGTTCGAGCAGGAACATTATTGCTACTAGTTCCATTTGCTCCACTAAAAGATAAAGTAACAGCAATCAAGGCACCAGCAGCGACCATAGAAATAGGAACAAGTACACGACCGCGTTTGAGCATTTGTAAGAAACGACGAGTTTGTAGATCGTCGCAGTGCATCAACCTCGCTAGACGTTCACCTACTTCTGTTTCTTCCATTTCGAAAGCATCAGATAGAGAAGAAATGTCCTCAACTCGAAGTGAGACAACTCCTGAAGTCATTGAACGGAGTTCATAGACCATAGATAAATAACTTGAGAGTGCAAGCGAGATATCTTGGTTGATATCAATAGGACGCTTAGCTTCTCCAGCTATCATCAATCCAGACTTTTTATCGATCTCTACAGGAATCCTATTACCCCATTGAGATTGAGAATTTGTTGCGGTTTCGTTTAAAGTATTCATTAGTCATATTTTCGTCCCATTTGAACCAAAACTTAAGTAATATTATTCGCGAAATCAATTATTTTTTGCGTATCATGCGAAATTTAGTAATTTTCTGGCTTTTCACTATAGAATAATCAAATGTCTATAACTATACGTATACCTACAGTAATGAGAAATGCTACAGGAAATAATGCTGTGGTAACTACCAAAGGTGCAACTGTATCTGAGGTACTGGCCGATTTAACGGCACAATACCCTGATATAACTGGTGTTTTATATGATTCAGATTCTAATTTACATAAATATGTCAACATATATGTAAATGATGATGATATTCGTTATATTGGTAAATTAGACGCTCCAGTAAAAGAAGGCGATGAGATTACACTCTTACCTGCTGTTGCTGGCGGAATTTAACATAGGTAAATATGCGTGTTGAATCAATACTTGATCTTGTAGGGAATACTCCTGTTATAGGAATACATACATTGTCACCTAATAAAAATATCAAAATATATTTAAAACTTGAAGGCCAAAATCCTGGCGGCTCCATTAAAGATCGTGCAGCAGTATCAATGATTGAAGCTGCTGAGAAAAGTGGCGAGCTCAAAGCAGGCGGTACAGTTTTAGAATCATCAAGCGGAAATACTGCAATAGGTTTAGCTTTAGTATGTAAATTAAAAGGATATCATCTAGTTATAGTACTCAGCGAGAATGTTACGACTGAGAGAAAAGAACTTTTGAAATCATATGGTGCGGAAATTATATATTCCGATGGTTCAAAAGGAAGTAATGGCGCAATCGCTAAAGCAAAAGAAGTCAAAAAAGAAAATCCAGATTGGATATTGCTATACCAGTACGGCAATAGCGCAAATGTAGATGCACATTATAAAACTACTGGTCCAGAGATCCTTAAAGATATACCAGAAATTGATGTATTCGCTGCAGGTCTTGGTACCTCTGGAACATTAATGGGTGTGTCAAAGTTTTTCAAAGAAAATAAACCAGAAGTAAAAATTATTGCTATAGAACCACCAGTTGGGGAAACTATTACAGCTCTTCGTTCTTTAGATGAGGGTTTTATTCCCGATATTTTTGTTGATACTTTGATTGATCGTAGAATTATTGTTCGTTCAAAAGAATCTATAGAAGTTACTCGTCGTCTATTAGACGAATGTGGAATTTTTGTAGGTGTATCAACTGGTGCTGTTGTCTCAGGTGCTCTAAAAGTTGCTAGTACTATGGAATCGGGAACAATAGTCTGTATTAGTCCTGATGCTGGATGGAAATATTTATCGGCAAATATTTGGACAGATGAATTAGGCGATGTTTTGACTACAAGCGAGACAGTGAATTTCTGGTAAAGAAAGTAATTCAAATTGATTACTAATAATATTTTAGAATGTATTTCAGTTTTAGAAGCTGAAGATCTGTTAGGTTTTCCTACCGAAACTGTATATGGTTTAGGAGCCAGAGCCGATTCTAGTGTGGCTGTAAATAAGATTTTTAAAGCTAAAAACAGACCTAAGAATCATCCGTTGATTGTTCATGGTTCAAATACAAAGAGTGTTTTTGAATGTGTTGAAAATATTCCGGATTATGCATATGTCTTAGCAGAAAATTTTTGGCCTGGCCCAATGAGTTTAATTTTGCCAAAAAAAAATAACACTATAGTTTGTGATGAAGTTACAGGTGGATTAGATAGTATTGCTGTTCGTGTTCCAAAGCATGATATTGCTTTAAAATTATTTTCAAAATGTGATTTTCTTGTTGCCGGTCCAAGTGCAAATATTTTCTCTCATGTTTCTCCTACCTCAGCCGAACACGTTATTTCAGAATTCACAGATAGATTGACAGTTTTAGACGGTGGAGATTGTAATGTTGGTGTTGAATCAACAATTATCTCATGTCTAGGTGATACTCCTAAAATTTTGCGAAGTGGATATATTACAGACATTGAAATCTCTAAGCTATTAGATTTAGATCAAGCACAAATATCGGATATTGATATTTCTAATATTAAAGTTTCAGGAAATCTCAAAATTCATTATTCACCTAGAATTCCGGTTTATAGATTTGAAAATATTGAAGATCTAGAATTGCGACTTGAAAATACCAATCACAGAAATCTAGCTTATATTGGTTTTAATAAGTTTATTAATAATTCAATCTCATTTAGCCAAATCATAAATTCCAATGAAGAATTTGCACATAAATTATATTCTTTTTTTAGACATGCACAAGATAAAGGTTGTTCAGGGATTTTGGTGATCGCTCCATCCAATATTGGATTAGGTGTTGCTATTAACGATAGATTATCTAAAGCATCTAGTGATTGGACTGAATAAATGTATAAGTCGTTTTTGATACATAAACCTATATTTGAATTCATCGACGAAAAATTAGAAATTACATGTAGCTATTCATTCGATAAAGAACGAAACTTCAAAGAAAGCTTTTCTTTTAATTTTGGAGAGAATAGAGAAATATATATAGATGACTTGCCTCGATACATTGATCTCGTTGCTCTTTCTTCGTCGCTAAGCTATTTCAAAGCATCGCCTACAAAACAGGTTGTTGTCGATTTTCCTATAACTCCTCAGGTTTCAGAGTGGATAAGCTCATTGTATGATGAAGGTTTACGTGAATTTAGATTTCAAAATAAATTAAACTTGCTTGATACTCCCATAATCATTGCTCCGGAACTAACCCCTAAGCTGCAAAACCGGAAGGATCTATCCTTGCAGCAAGAAAAAAATGAAGAAGAGGATTTGTTCTTAGTTCCCATTGGTGGGGGTAAAGATTCAGCGACTTCACTAGAAATTTTAAAACGTACTAATAAAAAAATAATCGGATTTTCAGTAGGTGATCATAAATCGATAAATAATACGGCAAAAGCTGCTGATATTTCAATGGTAAATGTTAAGCGACAAATAGATCCTGAACTTTTAAGATGGAATACAGATGGCGCGTTTAATGGCCATGTTCCAGTGACTGCATTGGTCTCGACGCTAGCTTGTGTTGCCGGATATTGCATTGGGGCACAAAGTGTTGTGATGAGTAATGAATCATCTGCGAATGAAGCCACAAGAATCGTTGAGGATGTAGAAGTTAATCATCAATTTTCTAAATCATTTATTGCTGAAAAGTATTTGCGAGATGCTATTGCTTCATTCGTAAATAAACCTATAAATTATTTCTCAATATTGAGAATATTAAGTGAATATGAAATATTTTCTATATTTTCTATGGCTAAACAATTTCATAATTGTTTTACTAGTTGTAACCGTGTTTTTAAAATTAATAAAAATGATAGAACTCTATCGTGGTGTGGTGAATGCGACAAGTGTAGGTTTGTCTTTATAGGGATGAGCGCTTTTCTAGAGATCGAATATGTTTCAAAAATATTTGGAAAGAATTTACTTGATGAAAAAAATAATACACAAGGCTTTTTGGATCTTATCGGTATGGGTAACGGTAAACCATTTGAATGTGTAGGCACTATCGGTGAAACAGTACTGCTGATGAAAAAAGCATTAAATAAAATCAATAAGAAATCTAAATTAAAAACCGTTCTTTCTTCGATAAAAGATATAGATTTTCTGTCAAAAAACCATAAACTTAATAAAGGTTTTGGGGTAAACAATTTTGTTGAAAAAGAATTTATAGACATTATAGAAAATTTAAAGTTTGAAGAATATACAAGTGAAGTATTAGCCAGGCTTGATGGAGAAAGAATTGGTATTGTTGGTTTAGGTCGAGACACTGCAGGTATTATTAGATACCTAGAAAATATTGGGTATAAAGATGGTATTTCCATTTTTCTTCCAGACGACCAAAATATTTCTGACATAGATTTTGTTAGTGCGAATGAAGAGTTAAAGATAAATGATGTGGGCTTTGCGAGAAAATGTGTTCGTAATCAGTCGGATCTAGATAGTTGTACAATAATTTTTGTTAGTCCTGGAATCTCTAAATATAGTAAGTTCATTAAATCATTAAAGAAACGAGCAACAACACCCTTGGCATGGTGGCTGGCTACAAATAAATCTATATTTCCAGAAAAAATATTTATTGGTATTACTGGCACTAAAGGGAAAAGCACTACATCTTCGATGTTAAAACATATACTTAAAGACTCGATTTTACTTGGCAATATAGGAAGTTCTGTAGGATCTCTTCCACTTAATCAATTAATGGATTCTCGTTATATCATATTGGAAGTCTCTAGCTTTCAGGCATCCTACATAACAATTTCACCTCATGTTGGAGTATTGACATCTTTGTTTGATTGTCATATTGACTGGCATATTACACCTGAAAGATATTATAAAGATAAAAAGAATCTTTTTGAACATGGTTGTGATGTTGTGTATACATCTGACGAAGACTTAGATATAACTTTGTCTGAACAAAATGAAAATATGATTTTTAAAATAATGAAGACTATTAAGCCAGAAATGTTAAAAGCTGATATTCAAGCTGAATTAAAAACCTTTCCTGGTCTTCAATATAGAAAAGAAGTTATTGCAATTATAAATGGCGTCATTTATATATCTGACGTATTAGCGACAGCGCCACATTCAAGTGTGGAAGCACTTAAGGATATTGCAAAAACTTATAAAGATGCGAAGATATTTTTGCTCTATGGTGGAGCGAATAGAAATGTTAGTCAAAGTGATGCAATAGATGAATTTAATAAAATTAAATCCAAATATGTAGTTATAACATTGCCAGATACAGGTTTTGAAGTTGAGTCACAGCTAAAGAATGTTAAACATTGTGAAGATTTAGCTTGCGGGATAATTTGGGCAAGTGAAAATGCGAAACCAGGAGATGTTGTCTTATTGGCACCTGGAGCACCGAGTTTTCATAGATACGAAAACTACGAAAAACTACACGAACACTTCATTGAACTCGTAGATAATATTTAATTACATATAGAATCATTTTAATGAGACATGATAATAGAACCCCAGAACAACTTAGAGATTTTAGTTTTGAACGTGATTACACAAAATATGCGCTTGGTTCAGTACTTGTTACTTTTGGAAATACTAAAGTTCTGTGTACAGCATCGATGGAAGACAATATTCCGCATTGGATGAAAAACTCTAACAAAGGATGGGTTACAGCAGAATATTCTATGTTGCCTGGTTCATCACCCCAGAGAGTAACTCGTGAAGCAGCAAAAGGAAAACAGTCTGGTCGAACACAAGAAATACAACGATTGATTGGTAGATCTCTTCGTGGTGTTGTTGATTTATCATTAATGCCAGGAATATCTATTACATTGGATTGTGATGTATTACAAGCTGATGGTGGTACACGTACCGCATCAATAACAGGATGTTATGTTGCTTTACATGATTGTTTTACAAGATTATTACAAACCGGAATATTGAGTTCAATGCCACTAACTGAACAATGCGCAGCACTAAGTGTAGGTATAGTCGAAGGCATAGTAGTTGCTGATTTAGATTATATTGAAGATTCGACTGCTCAAGTTGATATGAATGTTGTGATGAGCGGGGACCGTTTCGTTGAAGTACAAGGAACAGCTGAAGGTATGGCATTTTCTAAAGGTGAACTTGATGATTTATTAGATATTGCAACACTAGGAATTAAAGAAGTAATGTTATTACAAAATGAAGTACTTTCTATTCCACCTGAACCTAGAGTAATAAAAAACCCTTTTGAATAATGTATAAATTTGTTTTAGCCACTCATAACGATAATAAACGTGCAGAAATAGAAGAAATCTTTCGTAAAAATTTTACCGGTGATTTTATTTTTGTTCCAGGAGTAGATCCTGGAGAAGTAATTGAAGATGGTGAAACTATTGAAGAAAATGCTCGCATTAAAGCACATGCTTGGCTTAGTGTGAATCCTGATTGTATTGCAATTGCCGATGACACAGGATTGTTCGTTGATGCTATTGAAGGTAGACCTGGTATTTGGGCTGCAAGATATGCAGGTGAGAATGCTACATATGATGATAATTGCAATAAATTATTAGAAGAACTTTCTAGTGTATCTAAAGAAAATAGAACTGCAAGATTTTCAACTTGCGCAATCGCTGCTGGAAAAAACATTAACGATGTTGTAGCTATTGGAAATATTGAAGGAATTATTTCATCGGAAAAAACTGGTGACTCTGGATTTGGTTACGATCCGATTTTTATTCCTACTGATTATGGCAACGATAAAACATATTCACAATTAGGTAATGAATATAAAAATTCGTATTCTCATCGTTCAAAAGCCTTTAGATCTCTAGTAATGGGAATATTAAATAGTAAATTATAAATTCCAGATTTATTATAACTAATATATATCTATGACAATGAGATTCGATTGTAAGAACTTTGATTCTAGAACTTATGCTACAGGTGAAGTTGTTAGGAAATGTCGCCTCGATCTAGCACCAAATGCTCCATTTGAATGTCCCGAGAATTGCGAAGCTTTTGTAAAACGTACTGCTGATGTGGGATGGGATTACGGGACTTTAGCAACACCAATAATCACACCTGTAGGCGAAGTGGTTGGAGCTAATAAGCAAGATACCGCAAATGTTCTTGATGAAGCTGAGTATATTATTAATGCAATTACCCCAGAAGTCATGGCTGAATTTGCTGCTCTTGATAAATCGATGGAACTAAAGAAAAAAGGCAAAAGCCTCTTTAGTAAAAAAGTTAAAAAGAAGAAGAAAAAGAAGTGAGCATAATGAATAACTTTCCATTTGAAGTCGAAAAATTATGGTCGAGCGTAAGTAATCGTGCTGAAAAAGAGACTATTGCAAAAGAAATGATTAGTTTTGCAAAAGATGGTCAAGTCATTGGATTTGGTAGCGGGACAACATCCATGGTTTGTGCTTTAGCCTTTGGTGATGCTGTTAAAGACGGTCTAGATATTAAGGCAGTTGTGACATCTTATGAACTTGCATGGCTTTGTGAATCTTTAAATATTGATGTTTTAGAACTTTCTGATGATGTACAAATTGATTGGTGTTTTGATGGTGCTGACGAAGTACACGATGGTAAAAACTTGTTAAAGGGTAGAGGTGGCGCGATGCATCGTGAACGCAAAGTATTCAATGCGTCAAAAAAGCGGTTTGTTGTTGCAGATTCGACCAAAGATGTTTCTGTCTTAGGCGAGAAGTTTCCAGCACCAATAGAAGTAATCCCAAACAAGCTTATTGATGTTTATAAGGATTTGAATTTATTGGGCTTTGATTCTGTTTCTATCCGCTTGGCTGGAGCTGGGTCAAAAGATGGTCCTGTTATTACAGAATCTGGCAATGCTATTGTTGATATAATAAATCGTTCCGGCTTTAGTCCCGATTGTGTTAATGATATCACCAATTTAAATGGTGTTTTTGATACTGGACTTTTTATGAATTATGAATTCGAGCGCATTTCTTAAACGGTACTTAAATGTGTCACGGCAATACCTACGCTTGCAACAATTATACCAATCAGTTGTACTTTAGAAATTTTCTCTTTCAATAAAACTACTGATATCGCTATTATTCCTAAAGTAAATGGAATTGAAGCTAATGCTGCAACAATTCCAGCTATGCCTCTTTTTAATGCTTCGTTCAAAAATACTATCCCTAATAGTTCGAATAATATGAACATCGCTGAATTTATTGCAATTGTTTTATTTGCAAGGTTTTTAATACCTAATGTTGAATTTTTGTCTTTGCTCTTTTTGATGATGATTAAAATACTTAACAGCACAATGCTTGAAATCTGTGTAATGAAATAAGCATTATCTTTCGCAATGTTATCAACAAATGATATAAATGTAATATTTAAACCGAACCCTGATCCGACTAGAAGTCCTAACATTATATCTGTGAATACAGAAGTTGAGTGGCTCTCATTATCGGCCTTGCGCAATAACCAAACACTGGATATTAATATAAAAATACCAATGTATGTTACTAATCCAAGTCGTGTTAGGAATATTGTAGTAGCTATAACAGGTATTGATATTTCAAAAACAGAACTTGTAGGGGCAATGACCCCGCTGCGACCTTTAGATAAAGCGAATCCAACGAGACTTAAGGCACTTGCATGCGCAAAGCCAGCAGCTATCCCAAGTAAAACAAATTTTGTATTTAAATGACTTAAGTTAAAATTTGATATTGCAATAAAATAAATTCCCGCAAGAACATTAAAAATAATAACCAGCAGTTTCGATGAAATTTTTATTGATGCTCGTCCTATTGCAAATGTTCCAATTGCCCAACTGATGGCACAGCCTATTGCGAATAATGATGAGAGCGAAGTTTGTGTATCCACGGGTATCAAATCTAGTCTATTTATATGTATAAATATTTCGTACGAGCGGAGCCGTGCTCTCCGGTGGAGAGCTAAGGTAATGAGTTGTTAGTCGGATCGCATTGATCAAACGTTTATTTCGTACGAGCGGAGGGACTTGAACCCTCACGTCTTTCGACACTAGAACCTAAATCTAGCGCGTCTGCCAATTCCGCCACGCTCGCGAGACTCTAAATTATAGTGTGGTTTATTAATAGAGTTCATATCGGCACCACACGAATATCATTGTGTATTCGGTAATTTGGGTCTAGCATAATGATACATTAAAGAAATCTAGTGTTTCTAACGATACATCAACGAACATCGGAGAAGAAAAATGACAAAAGATTTACATACAAAAGCTAAAGAAATAACTGAGTCGGAATTAAAGACTTATGAAGAGCGAACAAAAGAGTCCTCTCGCCATACTCACGAGGCTCAAAAAGTATTACCGATGGGCGTGCCTAGTAGCTTCCAATTTTATGATCCACATCCTGTTGTTGCATCGAAGGCACAAGCTTCATGGCTCGAAGATGTCGATGGGAACCATTATGTTGACTTTAACATGGGCTATGGTGCTCTACTTGCGGGCCATTGTCATCCAGTTTTGAAAAAAGCGATTATTGAACAACTAGAACTTGGCACTTTGTTCGTTACTCCATGTGATACAAATGCTGATGTTGCCAGTTTATTATGTGAACGTTTTAGCCAAGATATGTTTCGTTTTACTAATTCTGGTACAGAATCTACTCATGATGCTCTTCGAGTTGCACGCGGTCATACTGGACGTTCAAAAATAATTAAACTTGAAGGTGGCTATCATGGTCACCATGATGAGGTTATGGTTTCGACTAAACCTGCATTAGTTGAGGCGGGGGATCCTAATTTTCCTAATACCATTCCTGCAACTGGTGGTCTGCCTGATGGTGTTGTTACTGACGTTACTATTGTACCTTTCAATAACCTTGAGTCCTTAGAAACCCTTTTAAAAACTAAAGAATATGCTGCTTTTATTCTCGAGCCTGCAATGGAAAATATTGGTATTGTTTTACCAGATGATGGATACTTGCAAGGTGTTCGTGATTTAACAAAGAAATATGGAACTGTACTGATTTTTGATGAAGTAAAAACAGGTATTACTTCTGGCTATAACGGCGCCACAGGCGTCTTTGGTGTTATTCCAGATATGGTTTGTTTGGCTAAATCCATAGGGGGAGGTTTACCTCTTGGTGCTTTTGGTGGTAGTCACGAACTTATGGATAATATTTCAAATGGTAAGGTTCAACATTTGGGTACTTATAATGGTAATCCACTAGTAATGGCGGCTGCTCGTGCTGTTCTTGGCGATATTTGTACTAAAGAAAATATTGATGAGGCTTCAAGAAAAAACCGTTCAATTTTAGATCGTATAGATGCAATTATTGCTCAATATGATTTACCAGCTCATACTGTACAACTTGGCGCTAAGGGTTGTATAACTTGGTCTCGTGATAGGGTTCGTAATTATCGTGATTATAAAGCTACAGATTTTGAATTGGCATATGCTCAGTGGGTTTGGGGAATTAATAGAGGAATATTGTTACCACCTGGACTTGATGAACAATGGTTGATTAGTGTTCAAACAACAGAAGAGGATTGCGATCAACTAGTTGACGTGTTCAAAACTTTTGTTGAAGAACTGGTCAGCTAATTTTAGTTAGTTTTTCGGTATCAGCAATATAGCTGTATAGTTTTTCGTAATTTTCTAGATCTTCTAAGAAGTTGCTATTTACAACAATAATGTTTGATCCAGATTCTATATCCAATTGGCCATCTTCTAGTTTTTGTATCAGTCTTACTATGTCGTTAGTTTTTAATATTGGATCAAAGTCAAAGCCGTCGTCTTTGTGAATAGTTTTTAACAATGGTGTGTCGACATAGGTTGGTAAAAAATTAAAGGTTCGTGAATTTGGTAATTCTTTTGCAACTGCTTCAAAGTATCTGGTACTTGCAGCTTTTGAACTGCAATATAGTGAAAACTCGGCATCTGGGATTCTGTCTGATACCGACGAAATATTTATTATTAAAGCATTGGTTAATTTATTAAATAGATCTTTTACAATCATCATTGGAGCTAGAACATTTAAATCATATATTTTGTTTCAGTACGCGAGATTCCATAGACTTTGTGACCACGTTCAAGAAAATCTCTACTTATTGACTCACCAATACCTTTACTTACCCCTGATATAATGCATGTTTTCATGACAAGATATTAGTCTCTTCGGCTTTATAGCAATTAATTTTCTTCAAAGCGTGTCATTTATGTCAGAATAGCCTATAATTTAAGCTGAGAATCAAAAGGGTTCTCACTGAATGAATAGAGTATGTTTTGACTACAAGTACAGTTAAATTTTTTAACGCAGAAAAAGGCTTCGGCTTTATTGAAAGAGAAGATGGAAAAGATGTATTCGTACATTTTTCTAATATTGAAGGCGAAGGCCACAAATCATTAGACGATGGTGCAAAGGTCGAATTCGACGTTGTAGCTGGTGCTAAAGGCGACGAAGCGCAAAACGTTAAAGTCGTAGACTAAGAAATTAATCTTTAATTTTTTAATACAATTTGGGAGGGTATTATTATCCTCCTTTTTTATGTCATTATTATATTTATTTCTTTTATTTGACGATAACTTAATTTTTGTATATAATTTTACCAATGAATAATTCAATGACCACTTCGATGATGATGCACATGATGAATATGTTGCGCCCGGAGCTGGTTTCATAGTTATTTCTTTAACTAATTTAGAAAATCCACCAGCTTCGGGCAGGTGGATTTTTTTTATGGTTTTAAGGAATGGTTTTGAGTTTAATAGATGTACAAAATAGAGAAATAATAACAATAGGATTTGGTCCTGCTGGTTTGGCAGTTGTCCAGCAGGCTCATGCTAAAGGCTTGGGTGTTGAGGCCATTGATCCTACAAATGAAATAGGTGGCGGCTTGTTGGGAGATGTTAGCTTAACTTCTAACTCACCTGGCGCTGATTTTACAGAGCCTTATGTGGATTGTAATCCAAGAGCTCTCACACTTGCTGAGGCGCAACCACTAATTGGCACGACTGTGCCTGTAAAGTTAAAACTTGCATGTAGTTTTTTACATTCAGTTGCTAAATGTGCAGTAAATGATGGTTGGGTGAGCCATACAAAAGAAAAAGCGTTAGGTGTTGTCCAAACACCAAATGGCTATTTAGTCAATACACCTAAACAAAAATTTATAACATCAAGATTATTCTTAACACTAGGTGCTAAGGAAGAATTACTTCCTGAACTTTCAAATAGGGATGCAAGTATTACATATAAAGCTGGAGAAATATTTTCGCATTATCGCGATGAAGAACTCGCAACAGCGTTAAAAGAGAATCCTCATGTAATCATTATTGGAAATTCACATGGAGCTTATTCCGTAGTTGGAAAACTATTAAAAGCTTTTCCAAATATTCGTATTGATATGCTTAAAAGGTCGGATACTAAACCGTTTTTCGAAAGTGTTGATGAAGCAAAAAGTTTCCGGTATCAAGTAACTGCAAAAGATTCAATATGTCCTGATACTGGACGCATAAATCGCTACGATGGTATAAGAGGTAAAGCTAGAGATCTCTGGTATAGAGAAACTCAAGATAATTTAGATCACAGACTTTATAGCCATACTGATACGACTTTGAATGCTCTTGACTTATCCGGAAAAGCAATACTTGTTCAGGCTATTGGTTTTGAACGAAATAATGTACCATTTTCTCGTCTCGATGGATCAGAATTAAAATATAGAACTATTCCAACACCACAAGGGTTTGCACAAGCTGTAGAAATAGGTGGAGATCCATTACCCGGGGTAACCGCTATTGGTCTTGGTTCTAGTGAGAAAATTGGAACAAACGTATTTCATGAACAAGCAAAAGATGCTTTAGAGGTACCACTACCAAACCCACTACCAGAATTATTAGCAATATAAGGAGAGAAATGACAAAGACATACGAACAATTAGCAGAAATTAGTTTTGAAAAATTAGAAGATATAAAACCAGTGCCATTTATTTTTGAATCTGGCCAAGATATATTGAAATATAAAGTACCAGTTGTGACACCGGATGGAACTTGTAGTGCTGGTCATGAATTTGAAGCTGAACCATATGATTTGCGTGCAATCTTAAATATTACGAATAGCGAGCATCAAGAAAAAGTTATTGGACAAATACAGGAACTATATAATTTACTTGAAGGTGTTCAACAAGAACTGAAAACTGATTGGATTGGTATATATCAAACTGCAACAAATAAAGACGGGGTAGAGGTTTTGGTAAAACTTGCTTATCAAGGTGAACCAAGTCGTGCCGAGTTTCCTTTAACTAAAGAGTTTGCTCCATATAGTAATAACACAACAGTTGGTTTGAGCGGCAAAGCTATAATTATTGAAAGTGTTAGTGAATTTAAAGGAGCTTATTATATTTGTGACGGAAATGTGAATAGTGAAGCATGTCTTCCTATCTACAGTTCTGATCTTAGCAAAGTAATAGGTATTGTTGATGCAGAATCCTTTCACGACAGATTTTTCGAAGGCCGTAAACTGGATTTAGTAGCAAAGCTTTGCGAACAGCTAAGTGCCTATTTGCCTATATAATTTATTCACTTAGAACTCATGTTCTTGGACGATAATGCATTCGGCAAATATTCAATAACATCTGAAGCAATAATTCCAGGCTGTGTTTTTTCTTGCGCAGCTATATCGCCAGCCAAACCATGGAGGTATACTCCTAGTTGGCTAGCTTCAAATGTAGTAAAATCCTGTGCTAGTAGTCCAGCAATTATTCCTGCTAATACATCACCGGTGCCTGCTGTAGCTAAACCGGGGTTACCTGTATAGTTTTCATATATTGAACCATCTGGCCCAGCAACAAGTGTTTTGTTAGCTTTGCTGACAAGTACCACTTCAAATTCTTTTGAGTATAAAGCGGCTACTTCCTTGCGACTATGTATATCTGATGGTAATTCAATACCTGTAAGTTTTTTGAACTCACCATCATGCGGAGTAAATATAAATTGCTTATTTCTTATCGAAGCTTGTTTTAATTTTACTAAATCGTCTTTAAAACATGTGAGTGCACCTGCATCAAGGATTGTAGGAATTGATATATTCGCTATTAGTTTTTTTATCAAATTTGCATTAAAATTAACTAGACCGGGGCCAATTAACACAACCGAAATTTTTCTTTCTTTTATAAACTTATTCAATGAATCAAATGCTTCGTTTTCATTTTCGGGGATGCGTAAGGTCATTGCTTCGAGTACTCTTTTTTCTAGCTTGTCTATTACGTTTATCGATGATGCAATAGTCACTAGTCCTGCACCTATGCGAAGTGAGGCCATTGCCGAAAGTAGCGGAGCACCAACCGTTCCAGGCGATCCACCAATTATTAAGACATGGCCATAGCTATATTTATTCGTATCATCTTTTCTATTGATTAATTTTGATAATAATTTATGTTCCATCACAAATTCCTCGAATCATAAGCCCAGTGTAATAAAGCTTGTCTTTGGCGAGGCCTGCAATTTTCATCACCTATATCGCAATTATTCTGTAGTTGAGTTATATGTCTTTTCATATTTTTCCAACGTTTGATTTGTCGATGGTCTTCTTCGTCTATACGTCTACCCTGATAGTAGCGACAATACCATAAAAACCAACCTTTTGGATCTTCGTCATATATCCAACCGTTCTTTTCCCAAACACTAAGAGCTTGACTTGCATTTACTTTAAAATAGTTAAGATTTTTGTCAGCTTTGTTCTGAGAAAATTTAGCCTTTTTAAACCATGTTCTTGGAAATTCATTCGGAATTTCAACAAAATAATTCCCACCAAATATTCCTAAGTCGAGCATTTGTTTTGGTGTTAAATCTGGCTTAAAATCCTCACCAAAATTTTTGCCTTGTTTTTCGCTTAATTCGTATGAATAATCTGATTGATATACTTCATTAACGATTACTGTACCGAGTATTTTATTAGACATGAAAGTAAGTTTATAGCTTCTTAACTATGAGATTCACAAATAGAGCATTTCATTGTATTCTTATAAAGAGATATAAAAATCAACTAACTAAATTCTCCATTGTATCTTTTCTTACATTTACTTAAGAATAGTATTGCACCAAACAAAACTAGTAGAAATGCATTTGCTATTAATGTTTCTATATTTGCGCCAGTGTACGGCAAAGATCCATTTCCTCTAATCCGTACAGAATAGGATTGAATAAGTACTTCACCAGTAGGTGAGATACCTATACCCACTATTGTATGGGTATCGGATTTTAGATTCTTTGGTAGTACTAAATCAGTTGCAGCGAAACCGTCGCTATTCGCACTTACTCTTTTGAGTAATGTAGGGTCAGAGCAAACATAATAACTAACTTGACTATGTGGCATCCAAGATTTGGTACCAATAACTTCAATAGTTTTACCCGCCATTGAATGTTGGCAATAGTCCTGGTTGTATGACGGTTGCAAAGTTAACTTTGTCAGC
>ERZ724509.247-NODE-247-length-26107-cov-6.861047_pt1 | contig 26107 bp, 23 predicted proteins | sample MGYA00376042_ERZ724509 | MGnify/ENA primary metagenome ERZ724509 (study PRJEB28724, sample SAMN07190887) | wastewater metagenome | isolation source: effluent of sewage treatment plant in Hong Hong | place: USA: Christiansburg, Virginia | collected 2016-03-01 ...
CAATATAGAATATTTTATTGATTATGCAACTAATTCTGCTTTTATTAAGTTTAAAAATATCCGTACTATAGAAGAAATATTTGGAAATATTATAGATTCAGTTTTTATAAAGTATAATATTCAAGACATTAAATTTATTGATTATGATGCACTATTAAGACATATTAACTCTACAAAAATAAATTCAACATCTTCATTGTATCTGCCTTATAACGTTCTTATAAAATTCAAAACCGGAAACTATGTTTTATTTGATAATCTGTCAATAAGTAAATTAAACAAGGCCGACGATTTTTATTAACCAATAATTACCATAGAACCATTTAATAATAAGGTTGCTCCAGATACGATTGCTGCCGTTCCGCCTGAAGATACTGAATAGTTTCCACCTACTTTTAATGAGTAATTACCAGATACTGATTCAGTAACATTACCGGATACTGACATAGTACAGTTACCGGAAATTGAAAGTTTATAATTACCGCTAATTGATATATCAGACCCAGACGCCTCTAGTATAAACTTACCGCCAGGTATTTCTATTACTTTATCTCCGCTAATTACTTTCAAAAAGTCAGATGCACCAACTGAAACATATCTATTTTTATTAATTGCAGTATATTGATCTGTACAAAATTGATATAAATCTTTAACTGCCTTTAAAACCATATCATGGTGTTGATTCATTTCTAGATATGAACCATCAGCATGTTGCAAGCAAAGTCTTTCTGCACCTTTAGTATCATCCCTTTCTATTAAATGACCAACATCAGACATCGTTGCTTTATTATAAGTATAAACGGATGCCCTAGTATTTTGTGGTTCGTTTATTGACTTACCTTTTGCTGATTGTTGGCTTGGATAATATGTTCGTAAAGGCGCATTTGCAACTCTTACGAAGGCATTTCCAGTATATGCACCTTTAGGTGGGGGATTTGGTTTTAAGTTATTAAACCCTAATTGTGTATTAGTACCTATATGTAAACCAGGTACTACTAACTGTACAAAGGGCTTTTGTTTTTCATTACCGTCAAGAAATATACCATAAACACAAGAACCTATTTCTATAGTTGCTATATCACTAGAGCTTGAATTAGTTGATACCCCTACTAATGCCCAAGGAAGTGTATCTGTTGGTATTGCAGTTTTATCAATGTTATGTATACCAAAACATCTTACCTTCACTCTTCCTGAGCTTAAAGGATCTTTATTATCTTCTACTATACCAAAGAACCAATATGTCCCTGATTGTCCTGCAAAATTTTGTATCATGTTATACTCACTGTGAAATAAGTGATATTCTATCAACTTCTTCATGATTGTTATGGTAAGAATCTTTAATAACTTCTAATATCATATGATATTCAGTAGTATTAAAAATATGTCTAATTGCAATAATTAAATATTTACCTTGTAGATATAAATCGTGTTTACTTTTATCTGAAGAATGGTTTAGATAGTTAAGTGTAATAGTATCTCCAGTGGTTATATCATTATTACCTGGTATTTCTAAAACAAGTTTATAGCTATTGGTTATTCTATTTATCTGTGTATATCTAGCTCCCATTATATTTTCTTTATCTGCAATATTATCCACCATTCTAAATTTTATAAAATTTCCAGGAGCTTGTGTAAATTTAAACCTACTTGAGTGGAGAGAACTTGCTTTATCTTTATTAATATGTTCAACTTTATTATAGTCATCGTCAGAAAAAATATTAAATGTTTTGACGCCGTAGCTTCTGGTAAATGGGTCTAATATCCTTGTAGTAGCACCGTAGCCACCTTTGTTTAATCCATCTAAAATATCATAATGCTGTGTTATTTCCCATGAATTTACTGTGTAAAATTCAGTATCCATATCGGTACTAATTTGGTTTTTATGTGAAAATGAATATTCTGCCTTAGGTTCAGATGATATCATAGAGTCCATTGTTCTATAATTAAACCCTTTTATATCCTCATAGAATACATAAGTTCCTGTATTTGGAAAGTTTTTAGAAATACTACGAGTTGCCATATAATTGATAATTTCAAAAGGCGATATTGATGGGGAAATATAATTAAGAGTATTAGCAGTTGGTTCTATGTTTATAGGTTTATTACTTATACGGTTAAAGCATCTTTTAACAATATCACTAGCATTTAGCTTATAAAAGCTTTCACTTAAATTTAGTGCTCTATTCTGCAATAGCTCTATAGAGCAAAAATTAAGTTTATATTCAAACCCATCTTCTCCTCTTTTTATTTTATCTACTAAACTATAGATATAAAAGTTCATAATAGTAGGTTCTTCATCTTTATTTGATTTAAATTTTATTTGTAGTGTCTCTTCACCTATTAATGGTAAATTTTGTTGAAAGTCACCTGAGTCTTGTATAGTCAAGGTTCCATGGAGACAGGTATTAAACAAATCACTTTGGACATCAAAATTAATTAACGTTGCTTTTATATCAACCGATCTACCTTCATAATTTATAATAGTTATATCAGATAATGAGTATATTCCAGGCTTACGATTAGACAATTTTAGCTCTCCGTTTTAATTTTATTTCACGTAACTTATCTTGAAATTGTGTATCTAATTGTGATAAATATGATTTAGATATTAGTTTAATATTTCGTCTTAATTCATTTTGTTCGTTTTCATAGTCATATATTGACACAATACGCTTTGGCTCTGGTTCGAGTATATAAGAATCTAAATCAATAATAAACCCATCTTTATCTTCGTAGTGATGTATTTCAACCAATGATTCTTCAAATGTCATATTATACTTATCTTCTACATACTTTATAAGTACGCTATTACTAAGAGGTAGCTCGTGTATCCAATCAAATATATCTGCAGAAAGAAGAACTAACCAATCATAGTAAAAGTCTCCGTAATAATTAAGTGCTAATATATCTGGTCTATCACCGTCTTTCCAAACATAGTTATACGATGATAAGTGATTGGTCTTTATACTATTAGTTATTGTAAATCTGATATTCATATCAATAGTATGTGCAAATTCTATTAAATCTTTTTTAAATGGTACATCATACCCACTATTATATTTGATGGGATATTCTATAGTTGGGAAATTTTCAAAATATTTCATAGTATACTCTTTAGTTTTGTATATTTATGTAATACAATACATATTAAATATACAAAACATAAAGGAATCATCATGGCATTAACTGCACTTTCTAATTCAATAAGAGTCATTTCTGCAAAATCAGTTTTAGACTCAGTAAGCACTTCTAATTATTATCTCGGAATCGGTAGAGTAAAGCCTTGGGTACCTACTGCTGATTCTCCATCTGCTAGTGATATATCACCTCCAAATGCAATACTTACAAATGATACTATTAATGAAGTATGGGATAATGCAATTGGATTAAAAAAGATAACATCAAATGATATGTCTATGGCTATACGCCGTATTAATTGGACATCTGGTGTAGTATATGATATGTATTCATCTAGTGATACTAACTTGTCTACTAAAGATTTCTATGTAATGACTTCTAATTATGAAATTTTTAAATGCTACTACAATAATGAAGGTTCTCCGTCAACTGCTATGCCAACTATACCGGTACCAAATACGGTTGACGGTTATATTTGGCGTTACATGTACACCGTACCACTAGGTGATAGAACTAAATTTCTTATGACGGATTTTATACCAGTAAAGAATACTCCAGCTACTCCTATTAACGGTGAAATCGTGTCCTTAGACGTAATATCAGGAGGATCAGGGTACTCCACTGCACCTACTGTAACAATTACGGGTAGCGGGACTGGTGCTACTGCGACGGCTGTTATCAACAGTGGTAGCGTAGTTAAGATAATTATGAATACCCGTGGTGTAAATTATACAAATGCCACTATTAGTTTTATCGGATCTAATATTACCGAGGCATCAGCAGTTGCAAACATAGCACCTTTAAACGGTCACGGTTCTAATATTTTGGAAGAGTTATATGCAACTAATGTAATTATATCAATACAGTTATCTTACGATGAGTCTGGTACTTTATTAACTAATAACGATATCAGACAAGCATTTATCGTTAAGGATCCATATACACAAGCATTAACTGTTGCAAATATAGCAGGTTCTAGATTAACTACATTAGCTACTTTATCGGGAGATACTACTAATTTTACACAGGATCAGGTAGTTAATATTTATTCATCAAGTAATATTATAGGAACCGCTGTTATAGTTTATAACGATACTCTAAATAAGACGTTATACCTAACAAATATTACTTCTCCTATAATTGTTGATTCATATGCAATAAATGACGGTGTTACAACCATACCTATATCAGCTGGTGGTGTATCGTTACCAAATATAAAACCTCATACTGGACAGGTAGTATATATATTGAATAGAACACCAGTTAATAGAAATCCCGCTCAAATAGAAACATTTAGAATACCATTACGTTGGTAATTTTAGCGGTTAAATAGTACAAACAAAGGAGAAAATAAGTGGCAGGATATCAAACAAGATTAACAACATTCCCACAAAGACCATATTACGATGATTATGATGTTAATAAGAAATTCCTACAAGTTCTGTTTAGACCAGGCATGCCAGTACAAGCTCGCGAGCTTACTCAAATGCAAACGATGTTACAAGATCAAATATCCAGAATGGGTGGCCACTTTTTTGATAATGGTTCTAAAATTATCGGTGGCGAAACCTCAGTTAAAGAACGTATAGAATATATTAAATTGCCTGCCTTTTTACCATATAGTAGTAATTATGAGTATATTGGCGGTACTATTACTAATGGAACTTTGGTTGGTAATATTACACATTATGTACCATCTGATACTGTAGATCCAGCAACAATTTATGTTGAATATAAGTCAGCAGAAGGTGATATAACAACATTTAAACATTCTGGGATATACAAAATTGATATTACAAATATTGGTTTTGGTTATTCTGGTAATGTTACAGTCGGTTTTTCTGGCGGTGGAGGTACAGGTGCGGCTGCGGTAGCAACTATTTCAGGTGGTAGAATTGACACTATTGTTATAACTAACAGAGGTACTGGATATACATCTGCACCTACAGTTAATTTATCGGCACCTGCTGGTGTAGGTGCGGTACAAGCAACCGCAGTTGCTACATTAATTACTGACGAAGCTACTATCACAGTTTTAAACACAGAAACTAAGTTAAATGAATCATATACCTTTTCAATTAGTACAGATGCAGGTACTACAGGGTATGGTGCATTAGTATCAATTAATGACGGTATCTATTTCATTAATGGTAGATTCGTAGTTGTTGATAAACAGGCATTAGTTGTTTCTAAATATGTTGACGTTACATTAAACGGTAATGAATTGCCTGTTGGTTTTTTAATTAATGAAAGTATTGTAACACCTGAACAAGATAATAGTTTATATGATAATGCTGTTGGGTCTACTAATGAGTCAGCACCAGGTGCAACAAGATATAAAATGGAAGTTACACTTTCTACCAAACCAACTGATGAAAGTGTTAAAAACTTTATCCAAATTATGGTATTGAAATCAGGTGTAGCATCTAATCCAATTAGTCAAACTGATTATACTCCTATATTTTTAGAAATGTTTGCTAGAAGAACATATGACGAAGCCGGAGACTTTATTGTTAATGACTTCTTATTAGATGTTAAAGAACATTTAGATACTGGTTCAAATGGTGGTAAATTTTTAGGACCGGACGGCGGTCAAGAGCCTTTGATATCACTTACACTAGACCCTGGTAAAGCGTATGTACGTGGTTATGAGGTTGAGACTACTGGTCCTACTAATAAAGTATTAGATAAATCACGTGATATAGAATTTGCGAAAGATATATTTATCTCTAATCCTTATTCAAATTACATCTATGTAAACTTAACTCCCGGTGCGGCTTTTGGTACTGGTCATATTACTACGACCGATGCATTTTCACATAATGATAGAAGTATTGTTACACACTTAAAAAATAATACAAATCAAATTATTTTTACAACTATCTTAATGGGTGTTGAGCCAGTAGTTGGTAATATTTATAAACTGTACTACACACAATTAACTCCAACTACTACCTCTAGTAAAGTAATTGATATTTCATATATTTTCCAAAGTGGTAAGGTTGCAGAATTAATATCACCAGCAGTAGGTGTATCTCCAGTTAGTGCAAATTCTGCAAATTCAAAACTTTTGTATGGTATTCCATTAAGTCATGTTAAAAACATTACATCAACAGTTTTTAGATCTTTTAAGAAACAGACTGGTACAGTTATGGGGGTGAATATTACATTACCACCAGACTCATCTTTACAATATGTTAGTGATCCATCAGCATACACTATTAGTATAACTGGACAAGGATATATTAGACCTTTATCTGTAACTATTTCACCATCAGGTTCTTGTACTCTACAAATGCCTGCTGATTATACCGGTGCGGGTGTTAACTATGTTATTTGGGCCAATGTGGGTCGTAAACTTTATACACCAAGACTTAAAACTGAACTTAATCAAATAGATTTATACACCTTTACTAACAATAATACTATCAGAGATTTTCAATTATCACAAACTGATATTATGAGAATAAACGAAATTAAAATTGATGGTATAGATTATACTAACTCTTATGAGTTAGATAACGGTCAACGTGATAGCATGTATGCATATGGTAGAATTAAATTAAAAGCTGGTGCGTTTATACCAACTGCTGGTACTATTGGTGTTAATTACCAATATTTCTCACATGGTTCTGGTGACTTCTTTACTGTTGACTCATATAGTGCATTAGCATATAAAGATATACCTACTTACAATGGTATATTCTTAGCGAATGTGATTGATATGAGATTCTCAGAATACTCTGGTGCGCCAATGCCTTTAGTTGTACCTAATACTGATATTATTATGGACTATTCATACTATTTGGCTAGAAAGGATATTATTGTATTAGATAATAAACAAAACTTTACGGTAGTACGTGGAGTACCCTCACTATCTCCAAGATTACCTAAAAATGTTGATAATACAATAACTTTATATGAACTATCAATACCAGCATATACTTTTAAATCTTCTGATATTAATGTTCAAAAATTAAACTATAAACGTTTTACTATGAAGGATATTGCTAATTTAGAAAAGCGTATTGAAAGTTTAGAATACTATACACAGTTATCATTATTAGAGTCTGATATTCAAGGTAAGGAATTTTTAGATAAGTTTAAAAATGGATTCATTGTTGATAATTTTGAAAGTTTAACAACTGGTGATGTTGAAAATGAGTTACATACAGTTGCTTTAGACTTTACTAAAGGTGAAATGAGAGCTGAGTCCGTAACGAGTGCTGTTAACGTAGTAACTAAAACATTAACTAATTGCGTTAGCAATAACGGGTTTATTACATTACCATTTACTCAAACTGCATATCAATCACAGTCATTAGCATCTACAACTATTAGAATACAACCGTTTGCTAAATTTAATTGGACTGGTAAAGTTAGATTAAATCCATCCTTTGATAATTGGATTTCTTACACCCAGGCGCCAGACTTAACTTTAGATGCTGGATTTTTCCCAACTTCTAGTAGGGCATCTGTATTAAATCAAAAAATATGGGATGTAGCTGCGAGAGTGTTTGTTGGTAATGAAGTAAGTAATAATGCTTCTGGTAATGTCAGTATAAATGCGGGTGGTGTGTCCAGTGTAAATGAAGTAGCTGGTACCGGTAGAGCAAGAATTTGGGGAGGAGAATTAGGGGTTTCTTCTGTTACTTCACAAACCAATTACGTCGGTACACGAGTTGTTGATATTGGAGCAGTACCTTATATTAGAAGCCGTTGGGTAGAATTTACTGTTACTGGTTTAAAACCTAATGCTATTGTTACGCCATATTTCGACGGTGTTAATGTTTCTACATATTGTTTTGCAAAATTACCACCAACGTATTATGGTAAATATTGGCACTGGTTCTACTATCGAAATTCTTGGGTTAACCAAGCAACTTCTGGTAGTCAAGATGTATTCAAAGCAAATGGTGCAGGCGTTGTACACGGTTGGTTTAATATACCTAATAATGAAAGCGTTAAGTTCAAAACTGGTACCCGTAAGTTCCAAGTAGCAGACGTATTAGAAAATCCTTCAACTATAGCAGAAGGATATTATGTTGCGAACGGAACAAATATCACAATGCAAAACGTTTTTGTTACTACACGATTTGTTACTCGTGAGTCCTTCTGGTACGATCCAGTGGCACAGTCTTTTGAGGTATCCAACCCTGAAGGGGTATTTGCTACTTCTGCAGATTTGTTCTTTGGTCCTGAGGCAGCTGATACACCTGATTGGGTAACTGTACAGATTAGAAATATGGTTAACGGATATCCTGGAGAGCATGTTGTTGCAACTGTAGATCATTATGTTAATGAAGGTTCTTTTGATGCTACTAAATCAGTTAACTTTTTCTTTGGTGCTCCAGTTTATTTAGAGCCTAAAAAGGAATATGCTTTAGTGGTTATTACTGACTCTACAGACTTGTCAGTATGGGCATCCGAGCTTGGGCAAAAATCAGTTAGACCTGGAGATACTACTAATTTTAGTGGTGAATATATTAATAAACAACCGTATCTTGGCTCTTTGTTTAAATCACAAAATAATAAAACATGGACTGCTGAACAAACACAGGATATGAAATTTGTTTTAAATAGAGCTAAGTTTACTGTAACTGATTCTGCGGTAGCAACATTTGCAAATAAACTTGAATTAAATGATGTTGAATCAGAAGCTAATATATTTAAAAAAGTATTAGATAATAATCCATTATCAATTGCATTCGGTGTTAGATTTACCTTAACTGATGGCGGAAGTGGTTACACAGCCGCACCAACAGTTGCGGTAGATAATGCAGGTGCTGGTGGTTCTGGTGCAGCGGCGATTGCGATATTAGGTACTAATATCGGGGTAGATGACGATAAAGTAGTTGCAATTTCCATGACATCAAATGGTACTGGTTACACATCTGCTCCAGTTGTTACTCTTGTAGGCGCATCTACTACTCCTGCTACAGTTTTAAGCGAATACTTTACTGGTAAAAGAGTTTATGTACGTCATCCTAACCATGGGTTTAAAGGTGGAGATATAGTAAGACTATCATTCCCACCATTAGTTGTAAGTGGTGGTGGTCCAATACTAGGTGGATATAATGTGAGTGATTTACATGGTATTCATAATGTGGTTGGTGCAGATTTAGATGTTTATACATTTGATGTTGTTACTGGTTCCAATACAGCTACAGTTGATGCTGGTGGTGGTAGTGGTATTGTTGCATCTCAAATCGTTCCGTACTCATATGTTAGAATTATGACTGATGCGATTGTATTAAATGGCACTAACATGAATTGGAAATTACAATCCAAAGATTATGTATCGCGAGTTATGGATTCATATGAAAATGGTATAATTGAAGGTAAAATGATTGATTTAGGTGCATTAAAAGTAGTTGGTGGTGATGATGATTATTCACTACAATTAAAATCATACTTTGGTACTACTACAGATTATTTGAGCCCTCTTATTGATGAGCAAAGAGTAACAGTATATACAACTACTAATAGAATCACATGGCATAATGATGCAAATATAGATAGTAACGGAAACGAATATTATAGCAAAAATGATAGTTATGCAAGATATGCTACAAAAAATATTACTTTAGTTAATCCTTCAAACGAACTTCAAGTTTACATAGATTTGAATTTAGTTACAGGTACCAAGGTAAACGTATATTGTATGGTTGCTTCAGAGCCAGTATCTGTTTCTAATACTAATTATGAATGGAATTTAATGACATTAGCTGACGGTGGTAATTTTACTGATATTAATCAATTTAAAGAAGCTAAGTGGGTATTTGACTCTTCTACTGACTTTACAAACTTCGTTATTAAGGTATGTTTATCATCAACAGTAACACCATATGTTGATAATAAGTTTAGAACTGTTACTCCTAGATGTAAACGCTTTAGGGCCATTGCATTGAAAAAATAACAAAAAAGCACCTTCGGGTGCTTTTTTTATATAAATCAACTATATACATATAAGCATAAAATTTATACAAGGAGTTTTTATGTCTGGTAAACCATCAGTTGGTTATAATGGTAATGAAAATTTAAAATTACCCGGAACCAAACAAAATATGACATTAGCACAAATGCAAGAAGTATTAAGATGTGCTAACGACCCAATCTATTGGGCAGAAAAATATATTAAGATTGTTAGTGTTGATAAAGGTGTTATGCCAATCACATTATACGATTTCCAGAAAGAAATCATCTTAGCCACATTACAAAATAGAAATACTATTGTTTTGACAGGCCGTTAATGTTGGCGGCATTGGGTAGTAATATCCAATGAAAACTTACTTAATTGCGGGAAACGCCTTAGAGTCTTATATGCTACAACATAGATATGAAATAAAATCAAGTGTGAATGCTTTAAAAAACTATAAGAATTGGTCAACCATCGCAGCGGAATCCCGAATAGGGAAGCGTTCAACGACTATCATGTACATTCAAGTGAATGGAAACAGTAAGAGTCCTAAAATAGGATTGTGATATAGTCTCAACATTCTAGGAAACCTAGAAGCAGTTCATAAGGGAACGGGGTAGAAATTAACGAAACTACTCGAAGACCAAAATAAGAATTAATCTTATTATGCAACAAGGAAAATGTGTGACAAAAAATACAGTAGTAAATATAAGAAACAAGAGAACTAGCGAAGTATTTCAAATACAAATTGGATTATTTCACGAATGCCAAAAGCATACCTCATTTAACCTTTCATTACTTATGAATGATGGAACATCTGATATATTGGAAGTTTGTCCAAAGTTATCCGATACCGTCTCTCGGAAATTTGTAGAAGTATTTGAAGTGGGTGATTGGGAAGTATTATCGGATACTGGATATGTGCCAATAACACATTCTAATAAAACTATTGAGTATAGAGTATATTCAGTATCATTATCAAACGGTACAACCATACAATGTGCTGATAATCATATCTTTATAGATTCAAATAATAATGAAATATTTGCTAAAGATTCATTATATCATAATTTAATTACACAAGATGGAATGGCAAAAGTTATTAACGTGAAAGATTGTGGATATTCAGAATGTATGTATGATTTAACTGTAGATTCTGATAATCATACTTACTTTACTAATGGTGTGTTATCACATAATACTACTGTAGCAACAATTATATTATTACATTATGCTTTATTCAATAAAGCTAAACGTATTGCATTATTGGCTAATAAAGGCGACTCAGCTCGTGAAATTTTAGACCGTATTCAATTAGCATATGAAAACTTACCTAGTTGGATGCAATCTGGTGTGGTATTATGGAATAAAGGTACTGTTGAATTTGAAAACGGTTCAAGAATTATTGCAGCATCAAGCTCTTCAAGTTCTATTCGTGGTAAATCAATGTCGTTCGTGTATATTGATGAAACAGCGTTCTTAGAACATTGGGATGAGTTTTACGCATCTGTATTCCCTACATTATCATCTGGTGAAACAACTAAAATGTTGCTTACCTCAACACCAAATGGATTAAATCATTTTTATGAATTTTGGAAAGGTGCAACTGACGGGTTACCTAATGCAGCAGGTGTAATAGAGAAGAATGGTTTTGTTCCAATTTTTGCACCATGGTATAGAATACCAGGTAGAAGTGAAAAATGGAAAGAGGGGATATTAAAATCATTGAACTATGATTTTGACCGTTTCCGTCAAGAATATGAAGGAGAGTTTTTAGGTAGTTCTAATTCATTATTAAGTTCAACTACTTTAAAAGGTTTATTGCCAAGTGCGCCAATTGCAAAAAATGAATATACTAATCAATATGCATTGCCGGTTAAAGGAAATACTTATTTTATTATATGTGACGTATCACGTGGTAAGGGTCTAGACTATTCAGCATTTTCTGTAATAGATGCAACCACAATACCGTATGTTCAGGTGTGTACTTATAGAAATAACAGGATTACACCTACTGACTATGCTGCGGTAATCTTACATATTGCCAAACTTTATAATGACGCTTATATCTTAGTTGAGACTAACGATTTAGGTGAACAAGTTTCCTACATTTTAAAATATGAATGTGGTTACGATAATATGTTGTGTTCTGAATCTGCTGGCAGATCAGGTAAAAAGTTATCGTCAGGTTTTGGTAGAAATGTGGAGTCTGGACTTAGAACTACTTCATCAGTTAAAAGATTAGGGTGTTCAGTTTTAAAACTTTTATTAGAACAACGTAAGTTAGTTTTACACGATGTTGCAACTGTTCGTGAATTAGCAACCTTTGCTAAACATGGTGATAGTTTTGCTGCGGAAGCAGGATTCCACGACGATATGGTAATGGGATTAGTATTATTTTCGTTTATAACACAAGATGCGTATTTTAAAGATATCACTAATGGTGATGTATTAAGTCATTTGCGTGACCATACGGATAGTGAAATATATGACGACTTACTCCCGTTCGGTGTTATTTCAAATGCATTAGATACTCAAGAAGTACGTTATGTTAAAATACCAGGCGAACGTGGAGTTTGGTCTGAACAAACTATTGGTAGTGGATACGACGATTACTATTAATTCATCTGAGATGGATGAAAACTAGGTTTAAAATACATAGGTATATCTTTCAATATATTGGTCACGAAACCCTCGTGGCCAATTAATTGATTAACTCCATACACAAATTCGTAAATTTTTGCCAACTTGGACATATCCTTATCTTTAAAGAATAAGTCACATGTCATATAACTAATTAATATCCAAAATATAATACTTGCACCTATCATCACTGATGTTTTTAATAGGTAGTCGTTACCTTCTCTTACATAAACATCGTATGCGACATTTCTATGTTCCACTTCTTCTGTGGCATGCCATTTTAATAGCTCGTTATATGGTTCAGCGAATCCGTCTAACCATTTATTGTTATTGAGTAACTCATTACCCATAGATGCGGTATAATGTTCTAATGCAACTGTAATTGCTAAACACATTTTTGGTGTTATCTTCTTTTCCACCGATGTTAATAATTTTTCTATTCTGCTATCCCATTTAAGTAAAGGGACATTATGGAATTCTGCATATTTGTTTAGAGTTTCATGAGCCATACTATGCCATGCTTCCTGTCCAATAAACCCTGAAATATCCTTTTCCAAATCGCTGCCATCATTCTTTCTAAATCTTCTTACTGAGCGCACGAAGAATTCCTCACCAGGTGGGAATGTAGATGATAGTGCATTAAAGAAATGAGTTATTAGTTTACTGTCTGAATAGAAGTATTTTGGTGTATTGGAGAAGTCAAACTTTTTCTGTCTTACTGTAATTTTACTTTTCATAATTACCCCTTTATTGATTACTGTTACATTGTATAATGTATTTATACGATTGTATAGTAAAAATTCATCTAAAAGTGCTATCGTAGCTCATAATCCAAGATAAGACTACTGATATTGAGGTGTTATTTTCATAAAAGGTTTTAAGATAAGGAGTAAATAAATCTATATGCTCATAAGCATCTTTAGGTGATAGATAATAATTTGAATATACCACTTCGTTAAGTATAGTATTTTTATATGCAATGAAATTAGTTTCTGATATATTCAACTTAATACTCCAAACACTTAAATAGTAATAGTTATTTAACGAGGAAAAAATTATGCCATTTAATGCAAACAACTTTAGAAGTGCTTTAATGTTTGGTGGTGCTCGCCCAAACATGTTCGAAATTATTTTAGTAAATCCACCTGCATCTTTTGGTGGGTCTGCTGGTATCGGTACCTCAGACATTAAGCCTGCAGGAAATTTAGGAGCGATTAATACCTTTACATATATGGCCAATTCTGGCGACTTACCTGGATCTATAATTGGTACTATTCCAGTACCGTATTTTGGTAGATTTATTAATGTTGCTGGTGACCGTATGTTTGAGGATTGGAATTGTGCTGTTTATACAGATGAAGATATGGTAACAAGAAACGCATTTGAATCATGGAATAACTCTATGGCGTTTTTTAATTATGATACTAATAAGGAACATGGTGAGGCAGGTTCCAGAATTACAGGTACTGGTAGTTATGTATGTGATGTGTGGATTCAACATTATACTAAAACTGGTAAAGTGGACAAAATCTATGTATTGAAAAATGCATTCCCGTATGTTGTATCACCAGTTCAAATGTCATGGCAGTCTAACGACCAAATCATGATGTTCCAAGTAACCTGGAAATATGACTATTTTATTACTAGCTTAACACCATATAAAGATGTTAGTATGTCATATACTGATGCTGAATCTTCAGCTAAAAAAGAATAATAAGGAGTAGATGATGGATTACGAAAATAGTAACCTAACTTCAGTATTTCCACATTCACTAGGAGATGCCATCTCGGCGTCTTCTAGCTTAATGGGTAATATGAACGATAAGGTAAGCGGAAAATTATTAAGAATAAGCCCACACTCTTTTTTATATATGTCACCTAGTGGATCTGATGATACAGGAGCATGTTGCCATATAGTAACAAGTACCGATTCTCACCATTACATTGGTGGATTAGATGTATCTAATCCTGTAGTACCTACAAATTTAGCACTTGCAAACGAGGTATTAAATGATATAGGTTCAGTTGAAGATGATAATGACGACAAAGATGGTGAAGACGAAGATGGTGAAGACGAAGATGGTGAAGGTATTAGTACGCCTGATCAAGAACCAGAAAGTTCTGAAGTATCTGAGCCTAGTCTAGACCCAGAAGTGGAATCGGTCAATGCTATCCCTACTAATTGTGACTCTCCTGCTGGTTGTGATACACCTATTCAAACTGTAAGAGTAGCGATACCACATAGCGATAGTGATATGGTTCAATCTTCTGCTTTAATAGAACAGGCTATGAAAAATAAATATGGCGGTACTATTGTACGTCATTCACCTAACTCCTTTACTCACGTTAGAAATAACGGTACGATAGATAGAGTTAATACAGATGAAACATCACATAATATATCAAGTCATATGATTGGATAATTTATGTTTCAGGTTTAATAGAAGGAGCTTTTGCTCCTTTTGTTTTGACATAACTATATAATAAAAAAGGAGTTTAATATGATTAAACTATTCGGATATACTTTTGGTTCTTCAAGTACAGAACAACCATCTGGAATATCGCAATATATAACACCAAGTTTTAGCGAACCAACATTAGATATACATTCAGGTGGCTTTATGTCACCTACTTCTACCTCTCTTCAATTAACCGCAGTATGTAGAACAGAAAATGATGCGATATCACAATATAGAGATATTGCTCGCCAACCAGAAGTAGATTTAGCTGTTGAAGAAATTGTATGTGAGATGATTGTATTTGATCATCAAAAGCCAGCAGTTTCACTTAATATGGATAATATTAAATTACCGGTATCTATTAAAACAAGAATAAATGAAGAATTTACAACAATATTAGGATTGTTAGATTTTAATTTTAATGCACATACAATGGCCAAACGTTGGTATGTAGATGGTAGAATTAATTACTTAGTATCAATTGATGAAAATAATCCTCAACTTGGTATACAACAATTACAATATATTGACCCATATAAAATAAAAAGAATTCGTGACATTGTTAAGACTATGAAAGACGGTCACCCAATGGTCAAGAGCATACGTGAATATTATCTGTATAATGAAAATGGCATTGATAATAATAGTGCATCTGCATCGTCAGCAGTTAGTTCGACTATGACATTAACCACAGAATCAGTAATTCATTGTAATTCAGGATTATATGACCCTGATAAGGGATTTATGATATCTGCATTAGATACTGCTATTAGAACTGTAAACTCATTAAGAATGGTTGAGGAAAGCGGTCTCATATATATGATGACTAGAGCTCCTGAAAGAAGGGTGTTTTATATTGACGTAGGTAATGTTAGTAAGGCAAGAGTTGAAGAATATATTAAAGAAATTGCTGATAAACATCGTACTAAAATTTTGTATGATCCAGTTACTGGTAAAGTTAAAAACGAAAAACGTTTAATGGCCATGACAGAAGACTTTTGGATACCAAGACAAGGTGGAAGTAGAGGTACAGAAATACAAACCTTACCAGGTGGTACTTCTTTCGATAACGGTCCACAACTAGATTACTTTAAAACCCAACTTTGGGACGCATTAAAGGTACCGTCAACACGTTTTCAACAAGGAAGTGTTTACACACACGGTACTGAGATTACCAGTGGAGAATTGAGGTTTTTTAACTATGTTCAAAAACTTAGAATGCAGTTTTCAAAACTTTTTGTTGAGCTATTAAAAAGACAATTAATTCTTAAAGGCGTAATGGGTTTAGACGATTTTGAAATCTTCAAAGATAATTTAATTTTTGATTATGTTGTTGATAACTATTTTGCAGAAGCAGTTGAAACTGAGATTTGGCAAGCACGTTTTAATAATCTAAATACTGCATTTCCGTTTTTGGGTACTTTGTTTGGTCCTGATTTTGTATACAAAAATATATTGCACGTTACAGAAGAAAGAGCGATAGAGTTAAAAGTAGATGCAGCAAATTGGTTAGACATACAAACCCAAAGCCAAGCTAGACAAGCAATGTTATCCGCCCAATTAACTGCTGAAAACCAAGCTAAATTAACACAAATACTTGGTCAACAAGGTATTGTATATCCGCCTCAGCCTGATCCTATGCAATAAATAATATAATATATTTAAAGGAATGAGCAATGGCAAGAATTAATATAGCAATAATGGGATATCCATTAGGACAAACTATTATTGTAACTACTGGAGTTAATTCCTTTAATGGTAGAACTGGTGTTGTAACTCCACAAAGTGGCGATTATACACCTTCACAAGTTGGCGCAGATGCATCTGGTACTGCATCTACTTTATTATCTAACCATGTCGGGTTATCAGACCCGCATGTGCAATATCAATCTAAATCAGATTTAGAAAATATTATAGATGCAGCTATATCTGCCTACGATGCTGATATATTAAATCCTTTAGTATCTCCTATGAATTTAAGAGCTACTAAAACTATAACTACTTCTTTATTAGTTACAGGTGAGTCTGAAATTGGACAAGTATTATTAGCAAAGTCATATCAATTAAGAAGAATAGAATCAAATGTTCCTTGTCGTATAAGATTATACATGACTTCTACCGATTTAACAAATGATTTAGGAAGACCCTTTATAGATACGCCACCAATAAATAGTGGTGTAGTTATTGATTTTCAAACTTCTATTGGCAATTTAAGTTACAGACTTGATTATCCTATAGAAGGTTATGACGATGAGATAATACCTGATGGTTATATACCATTTTCTATTACCAATTTAGATAATGTAGACTCGGTGGTTGAATTATCAATAACTTATCTCAGAACCGAATAAATACATTATATATTGGGGAATAAAATGAAACCATTAAACGATACTATTACAAAGTCTATATTGAATGAAATGCTTATTACCAACTTATGCGAAATGAGAATGGCACCTGACCAATCAGGATATCCATTAACTCGTCGTCAGGTTGAAAAGCTTTTAGCACAATATGAAAGACGTGAAGACGAAGATAATTGGAATGACGATCCTGAGTACAGAAGTCCTGAAGGTTGGAAAAGGGCAAGTTGGTTTCCACCTGAAGTGGATTCTAATCATGCACCTGAGGATTTGGATAATGCAGGTAAACAAAGACCTGCTAAATTAATGCCTTACGATTATTTTTATACCATACATCATGACTCAGAAAAGGATATAACACCTGCGTCCGACGTAACTGATGAAGACGATACTGAACATAAAAGTGATGAACAGAATTGGAGTGGGGCAACTAACCCATGGAAATAAATGTATAAATAATACAAAGGAGTTTTTTATGGAATATGAAGACACAGATTTAGATACTGAGTATGCGGGTTTAGATGATGCGATGCAGGAATTAGATATTAATGAAGACGATTTAGTTGTTATTAATAAAGACGGTTCGTATGTCGTATTACCTACTCAGATTGCAGAACTTTTAATGTCTGATGCAAATTTTGCAAATAAAGTTGATATTGGATTTGATGATATAGATGATTTTACATCAGTCGTATCAGATTTATATCAAAATTTAGATATAGGAGATAATAGTGAAAACAATTAATGAGATGTTAGATAATATTGCTAATACTAAAATACAAAGTGTTTTAGAAAGTATGTTGCCATCTAATGGTAAAGTAGTATTGTCTGAAGGTTTCGCACCATACTCTCCACCAAAACATTTTAAGCGTACTATCGGTAGAATAGCCATAGTAAATAGAGTAAGAAACGGACAAGTTCAAATGAACAAAAAGGTTGATATAATGGGAAAAGGATACCGCCTATTACCATCAGGTCAAGTTATTAAAATGGCACCTAGAGAAATTTTAGTTAGAAAGCAATCTGCTAAAAGAGCTGCCAGAAAACGTCAAATGGAAATGGCATCAATTGTGCGTAAGCGTATGATGTCGATACGTAGACGTCATTCACAGATGGGGATGTAATAATGGCTTTTAAAAAATTACCTTATCACGACTCATTATTTGAGAACTGTGAGACATTATCTGAATCCATTAACGGTAAAAAATATTGGTATATTAAAGGTATTTTTGCACAATCGGGCATAACTAATAGAAATGGCAGATTATATGAAAAATCTGTTTTAGATGCAGCGGTTGTGGAATACACTGATAAATTTATTAAAACTAGAAGAGCGGTTGGTGAGTTGTCTCATCCGGATAATACAAAAATTAATCCTGATAGAATAACACATTTGACAGAAGAAATTATTATTGATGGTAACTATTATATTGGTAAGGCCAAAATATTAGATACTTATTGGGGTAAACATGTTCAGGCATTATTAGAAGGCGGCGTACAATTAGCTGTTTCTACTAGAGCAGACGGTTCAACAAGAGAAAGAGCAGACGGTGTTCAAATTGTTAACCCTGGATTAATTTTAAAGGCGGTGGATATTGTTTACGATCCGTCAGCACCCGAAGCATTTGTCGAATCTTTAATGGAAGGTACTATTGATTGGGATACTAGCGATCCTGACGTGGCTATTGCAGAAGAGATTAGACGAGAGATTAGACGTACATCATCTAATCAGTTGAACGAAACTTATTTGCAAGTATGGAATAAGTTGATGAACTCATGTATTAACGGATAATTTTTGATAATACAATCATATATATTATGGAATACCTAATTTCAAAAGGTATTAAATAAATATAGCATAAATACATTATATTAAGTTTTTGGAGTAAAAAATGAAAAGTATTAAAGATATTTTAACTACTATGAGCGAATCGGCACTTCGTCCAGCTGATAGTATTAATGTTGGCCAATTAGAACCAGTTACTTTGTCGCCTGCAGATTTTCAAGCAACACCACCTGCTGTTGTTGAACCTTTCCTTGCAAATGTTACTGGTGCAGTAACCGACACTAATGGTTTAGATGAAAAGGAATTTATTAACGATCCAGCATTGCCTGCGGTTGAAGGTAATAACATTACTAGCGTAGATGATATCACTGCTCGTATTAACGGTGTTGTATCGGAAGACGTATCTTCTATTTTAGATAAAGTAATGGGACAATTAATTGTTGAATCCATTTACGAAGTTAAATTAAAAGACCAATTAGGCGGAATGTTTGAATCACAAGGCTTAAATGAAGACTTTACAGAAAAAGCAACTGATATTTTTGAAGCGGCTGTTACATGTGCTGGTAAGAAACATCTTAACGCAATTTCAGAAGCAGCAAACAAATATATTGCTGAACAGTTAGAAGTATATCATCAAGCTACTCAAGGTCAAATCAATTCATACTTAACTACTGTAGTTAATGAATGGGCGGAAGATAATAAATTGGCTATTGAGATGGGTGCTCGTACAAAAATCGCTGAGTCATTTATGGATGGCTTGAAAGGTTTATTGGAATCACATTATGTAGATTTACCAAAAGACCGTGTTGATTTATACGAAGCTGCATGTGCTACTGGTGATAAAGTTCTTAAAGAACTTGAAGAAGCTAAAGTTGAAAATTCTTCACTTGCTGAAGAAATTAAAACATTGAAACGTTCGGCTATTTTAGAATCTGCATTGGCAGGTACTACTGCGGTTAACGCTGAAAAAATTCGTTCATTGGCTGAGTCAATTGCATACACAGACGATAAGAGCTACAAATCACGTCTTACTGTTGTTGTAGAAAGTTTGAACTCTAAATCAACGGCAGCTAAACCACTTACAGAAGAATTTAACGCACCAGTAGTTGCGGCTAAACCAGTTGCACAAGCAACTGATGAAGTGAGTCAATATGTTGCTGCATTAGATCGCTTAGGTGGCCGTAGAGGCTAATAAAAATATGAAAAGGAGTTTATACCTAGACTCCTTTTTTTCAAAACACTAAATAAAAATATAACAAACTTATTACAACTATTTTCAAATAGAAGTAAATAAATAAGTATTACAAATAAGAGGAAATAAAAATGACAGATTTAGTTCAAAAATGGAAACAGGTCCTTGAACATGCTGATTATGCTCCTATTAAAGATGCACATCGTCGTAAGTCGGTTGCTACTTTATTGGAAAACCAACATAAGAATTCGTTCTCAAGTGTAGACGCTTTTGGTTCTAGCACTTTAAACGAAGATGCAGCTTCAAGTAATTTAACAGGTAATGTAGCAAAATACGACCCGATTTTAATTAATTTAGTTCGTCGTTCTATGCCTAACCTTATTGCTTATGATGTATGTGGTGTACAACCTTTAACTGGCCCAAGTGGTTTAGTTTTTGCTTACAAACCTAAATACATTAATGGTCCTACTCGTACTGACGCTTTTTACCGTGAAGCAGATACTGGCTTCTCAGGTACAGGTACTCAAACTGGTATTGACCCGTCCGTTCTTAATCCATTGTCAGGTCCAGCTGGTGGTTACACTAATGGTACTGGTATGGGTACAGCGGCAGGCGAAATTTTAGGTTCTACTACTGGCGACGCTTTCGGTGAAATGGGCTTCGACATTGATTCATTCACAGTGCAAACAAAGACTCGTGCTTTGAAAGCAACATATACTGTTGAATTGGCTCAAGATTTGAAACAAATTCACGGATTGGATGCAGAAACAGAATTAGCAAACATTTTGTCTGCACAATTGTTAGCTGACTTAAACCGTGAAGTGATTCGTACAATTTACGGTACTGCGAAACCTGGTGCTCAAAACACAGATTTATCAACTCCTGGTATTTTTGACTTAGATACAGACTCTAACGGTCGTTGGTCAAAAGAAAAATTCCAAGGTATGATGTTCCAAATTGATCGTGACGCTAATGCGATTGCGAAAGAAACACGTAATGGTAAAGGTAACTTTATTATCTGTTCAAGTGATGTTGCTTCTGCACTTGCTATGTCAGGTATGTTAGATTACACACCAGCATTAAGCACTGATTTACAAGTTGATGACACAGGCAACACGTTTGCTGGTGTATTGAACGGTAAGTACCGTGTTTATGTTGATCCATATGCTTACGGTAACTTCTACGTTGTTGGTTATAAAGGTGCGAACCAATATGACGCAGGTATCTACTACTGCCCATACATTCCTTTACAACTTTACAAAGCGGTATCGGAAGATAGTTTCCAACCTAAACTAGGGTTCAAAACTCGTTACGGTCTTGCATCTAACCCATTTGCTATGATCGATGTTAACGGTAATGCAATTTCTACTGGTGCGTTGACAGCTAATGCAAACGTTTATTACAGACGTGTTCGTATTGAAAACTTGGCAGGTGCTGCTTCCTAATAGAAGCGCATAAGCGTAAAAAAGCCGACATAAGTCGGCTTTTTATTGATAGGTAAAAATAAATCTAAGTAAATAAATAAACAAACTTATTAAAAGGTAAATAATATGGCTTATAATGTTTTAAAATCCGATATCTTAGTCGGTGGTGGTGTTGAGAGCGTTACTGTTGGTGGTAGTGGTGGTACTGGTTATACAGCTACACCAACTGTACAATTTGATAATACAGGTACTGGTGGATCAGGTGCAGCGGCAGTTGCAACTGTTACTAATGTTGTCAATGCTATTACTGTTACTACACCTGGTACTGGTTATACCAATAGTGCTGTTGGTTCATGGACAACTACAGGTGGTGGTGGTTCTGGCGCAACTGGTACAGTTACAATTCATGCTACTACTGGTGTTATAGTTTCTGCAACTATTACTACTGCTGGTTCAGGATATACATCTGCACCTACAATAGTATTAGCAGGTGTAGGTGCTGGTACTGGTGGTGTATTGACTGCTGCTCTTACTGGTATTGTTAATGCAATCAATGTTACTGCTCAAGGTTCTGGTTACACATCTGTTCCTACAGTTACTATTGGTGGTCCTGGTTCTAGTGCTACTGGTACTGCGGTACTTAATGACTTAGTGTCTAAAGTACGTGCTTCTGGTGGTACCGTACAAGGCGAAGTTGTTATTGCAAAAGTAAATGGAAGAACTTCGTATTTCCAAACTGTTGTATAATTGTAGTATTAAACTATAATGTAAAAATAAACCTGCTCATGCAGGTTTATTTTTTTGTAAATATTAGAAATGGAGAGATATATGAATTATTTAGAATTTTTAAGTGAACAAGCTAAAGAGTATAAGTCTGGAAGCGATAATACCAGTCATAGATTCTTTAAAATGTATAAACATGACGAGCCAACTGACATTGCATCTAAAAAGATAGAGGAAAAGTTAAAAGATGTAAACCCTCATTCAATAACAGTAAGGCACGATAATACAAGTTTTACGATGATACATCCAGGCGGTGAATTAATTACCAATGTCAACACAGTAAAGCACATGCATCATGTCACAACACAATATGTATCAACAAATCCAGCAGAATATGGATTGGCGATGGGTGATGCTATTCGTAAGGGTGAGTTATTATATGAGTCAATAAGGACTACATCGATAGTAACTGGCGGTAAACCATTTATTCGTCAAAAAAATAGAGAAGCAGTAAGACAAGGATTACAAAAATTACAACAAGATTTTTTCTCAACTCATCGTGCTAGACATTCGTCTACATTTAATATGGGTGAAGAAACTGATGAAGTAGTTAATGAAGCATATCGAGATGTCTATACCGTTCAATATACACATAAGAACAAAAAGACTGGAAAGGTAATTAATAGCGAAATGTCAATTGAACATGCTGTTAATGCAAAACATGCAGAACAAATTGCAGCAAATATTTCTGGTAAGCGGAAGTTAAAAGACTTTACAATCAGTAAAGTGTTGACCAAGTAAGACAAGAGCATTTAATAGCCCTTCTAGCGTAGGATATACCTAGGTATTAAATTTAATTTATAACGCTGATTAGACGCCTTCTAGAGCGTCTAATGTAGCATTAAACATTAACTTCACTTAGTAGATTTACTTAATGAAGTTTCTTACCTATAGGTACAACTTTTTTAGCAATTTCTTGGTCATCAGATTCTTCTTTAGATGCCTTAGCGTCTTCCAATTCCTTCAATGCTGCTATTCTTTTAGCTTGGTATTTCAAATAACCTTCTTTATATTGATCATCCATATTATTGGCATATAAAATACTTTGTTTAGGTAAAAATACCATATTGTCAGTAGAAGTATAATTAATAGGTCTTAAGAAATATTGATATAAACTATCGTCATCAATATAACCATCAATAAGTACTGGATTAAACATTATCAAGTGTGTATTAGTTTCATAACCTAATCCTAACCAATTATCTGAGTTATTCAAAATAATTGAACAGGGTGTAGATTCGGCATAAAGTTCTTTAATTTCTTCTACTGTAAATTCTGGCAAAAACGATTTCATCATTTTTATAATCCTTTTATATTAATTGTTTTTTCAACTATGTCAAACCCTTCTGTTTGATAAATTTTTAATCTCTCTAAACAGTGTTTTAATGTATAGTTTAATTTTTTACGTTTGCCACGAAGGTCATCAGTAATATCAAAAATACGGCAATAATCTTTATCAGCGTGTTTTCTTAATCCCCTACCAATAGATTGCAATAATCTAATAGTTGACTTTGTAGATGACCCCAATATGATATTAGGTAGATTTTTAATATTAACACCTGTTGAGAAAACTTGATACGATGCTAAAATAATAACATCACTACGAGTTTCAGATATCTTTCTAACTAATTCTCTATCTTCGGCTTCTGTACCACCATAAACAAAATAAACTTGTTTATCTTTACATTGTTCCTTTAACATTTGTTCTAATACTTTACCATGTTTTTCTATGTATTGTACTAATATAAGAGTATTACCCTTTAATTCATTTGCTAACTTAACAATATAATTATTACGTTGTTCACACCTTACTAACCAATCCATTTCACCAGCATAGTCTAAGTATTTTAAGCTCTCACATATATCTTCTGGATAAGTTAATGTTAATAAAAATATTTTTAGTTTGGCTAAAATATCTTTATCCATTAAGTCTGATGTTGATGATACTCTTGTGATAGGACCAAAATGTCCAATTAATGCCATTTCTGCAATTAATGCCCCGCTCAAAGTACCAGAAACACCAATTCTATAAAACGCATTAATTGATTTTTCCATAATTGAAGATAATGCGGCTGCGGCAGCACTATGGCATTCGTCACCTATAATAGCACCAAATTGTTCAAAATATTCACTATCTTTAATAGTGTGTAAAGACTGCCATGTCGATATTATTATGGACTTATCAGTATTCTTTTTACTGCCACCAATAATAGTATGGACATTACCATCAACGTCCCAATTACTATTAACAGAATAGTCTTTAAAATCGCTGAATAATTGACTTACTAAACTGATAGTAGGAACAGTGATAAGTATTTTTTGTCCGTCTGGCAAGCTATCAAGAATTGCATGTACCATCAAATATATCATTAATGATTTACCTGAACCAGTAGCACTTAAAATAACTTGTCTTTTCTTTTCTAATAATAAGTCAACTGCTTTAAGTTGAAAGTCATGTGGTTCAAATGGTAAACATAAAGATTTATAATCAAAGTCTATTTGCTCTTTAAATCTTTGAAATTCTATATCTAATGTATACTTATAACTGCTATCGCGAATATATTGTATAACTTTTGGTACTAATCCTTTAGGGCATAATCCATTTTTAGTATTAATAGGACGAATATAGCCATCCCAAATTCCAGCTTTGTATCTAGGATTGAATTGAAATCCTTCTACTCTAAATGCAAATCTTCCTGCTATTTCTCTTAATACGCCTACGTCGGCATTAAGTCTAACAAATGATTCGCTAATATGTTCAATATGAATTGATGTCATTTTTATTTCCGTATAATTAGATGATGTTGTAAATAAATGTATTACATACGATATATACAAAGGTAATTTAGATGCTCGAATACACCCATTTTGTAGAATTAGATCTACTTGCTGAAACAGTTAATACAGATTTAAGAACTAAGGATTTCCAAGACGATTTCCAAGGCTATGTTCAATTAAATTACCAAAGTCTTTATTTACATTTAAAGGCTTTATCCCAACTTTACTTAATGAAAGGAGACGTCAACACCTCAAGAAGGCTTATGAATTTCGCATCACAATTGGCTACTACACTTAACCAACAACAGACATTTCAATTCCGTAAATGATGTTGTTATTACTAAAAAGGAATCTTTATGCGTACACAACCAGCATGGTCTACAGAGACTATTAATAGAGTTAGTGATTTATTAACACCAGCACAAATTAAACGTCTCGAGAGAAAAAATAAAAAGATGAATAAAAACGAACAACCTACCAATGCTAAAACTGAAAGACATCACCAAAATCGAGTTCAACACTTGAGACCTATAGAACCATTAAACGAAAAGCAACAATATCTATTAGACGACTTACAAGATTACGATCAAGTATTAGTGTATGGACCTGCTGGTACTGGTAA
>ERZ724509.249-NODE-249-length-25883-cov-4.706869_pt1 | contig 25883 bp, 17 predicted proteins | sample MGYA00376042_ERZ724509 | MGnify/ENA primary metagenome ERZ724509 (study PRJEB28724, sample SAMN07190887) | wastewater metagenome | isolation source: effluent of sewage treatment plant in Hong Hong | place: USA: Christiansburg, Virginia | collected 2016-03-01 ...
TTATTCCTGTAATACCTGATTTGATAAGAGATTTAACAGGCGAAGGAATAAGTGAAGCAGCCAAATACAGTGGTTGGTTAATGTTTGCGTATGCCATCATGCAATTTTGTTTTTCTCCAATTTTGGGTGGCTTGAGTGATAAATACGGAAGACGTCCAATTCTATTATTTTCATTATTTGGTTTAGGTTTTGATTATTTATTCTCAGCTTTTGCTCCAACAATTACATGGTTATTTATTGGCCGTATTCTGGCGGGTATTAGTGGTGCAAGTTTTACAACAGCTACGGCATATATTGCAGATATCAGCACACCCGAAAATCGAACACAAAATTTTGGTTTGGTTGGGGTAGCATTTGGTGTTGGATTTATTATCGGTCCTGTTATAGGCGGACTGGCTGGCGGTTGGTGGGGGCCACGTGCACCCTTTATGGTAGCTGCAGGCTTTACTTTATTGAATGTGCTATATGGTTATTTCTTTGTGCCTGAATCTTTACCCAAAGAAAACAGAAGAGCTTTTGAATGGAAGCGTGCAAACCCAATAGGCTCTTTGCTCCATTTAAAAAAATATCCTGTTGTATCCGGTCTAGTGGTATCTATGTTTTTATATTTTATAGCTTCTCATGCAGTACAATCCAACTGGACTTTTTTTACAGAATATACATTTGGTTGGAATAGCGAAAAGGTTGGTTATTCCTTAGGCTTTGTAGGCTTATTGGTTGCTATCGTACAAGGTGGCTTGATTCGAATCATCATTCCAAAGATTGGGCAAAAGTGGGCACTTTACATTGGCCTATGTTTAAATGCATTTGGCATGTTTTTATTTGGATTTGCGAATCAAGGTTGGATGATGTTTGCGATTTTAATTCCCTATGCCTTGGGAGGTATTGCGGGTCCGTCCTTACAAGGCATCACATCCTCACAAGTTCCCGCAAACGAGCAAGGAGAATTGCAAGGCGCCTTAACTTCTTTAATGAGTGTAACAGCTATTATTGGTCCGCTGTTGATGAATAACTTGTTCTCTTATTTTACGGGAATCAATGCGCCGATAAAATTGCCTGGCGCGCCATTCTTTGCTGCATTCTTAATGGTTTCAGTCGCTGTTTATTTGTGTGTAAGAACATTAAGAAAGTATGAGGGCGGAGATTTTAGAGGTTTATGAGCATGATTAAACTTTAAAATGAAAAAATGTTGCCTCAATAATGGAATGAAAAATAATTAAAATATATAAATTACGCTTAATCACTCTCTTCATTTTAATAAATATAATTTATGATGTATTTAACTTTTAAAAAAGGACTTATAATTGCCTTGGTATTTTTAATGTCTAATATAATACTTTCTGCACAAACCATTGTATATGTAAATGCTGCTGCAACTGGAGCTAACACGGGTTTGTCATGGAGTGATGCATATACGGAACTAGTTGATGCTGTTGCTGCTGCACCTACAGATGCGGAAATATGGATTGCACAAACTACGACTGAAGGTTATGCAGTAACCAAGAGTTCTAATCGCTCGGAATCTATTTTTCTATCCAAACCGTTAACATTTGTAGGTGGTTTTATGGGTACAGAAACAACGAAGGAAGAACGTGTAGATGGCCAACATACGATTATTTCAGGAGAACTTGGCAATAACATAGACCTTACAGATAATTCAAATATTGCGTTTCAAATTAAAAACACGGCAGTTGTTTTTCAAGGAATACTATTTAGAAAATTTTATTCTAAGTATGCAGAAAATGGAAATAGTGAGTATGGAGCAATTGTAGCGGATACAAATGCAATTGTTACTATTAGTGAATGCTCTTTTATTCAGAACGAGGGGAATCCCAATGGGGCTTGTATAAGTGCATTTAAAGGCTCTGAAGTAATTATAGACCAATCTAGTTTTGTTGACAATACAAAATTAACAAATGGTTCGATTATAGGTAGAAAAGATGGGGCTGTTATTCGAATTACGGATGCAAATTTTTCTAACAATGGAGGTTTAAATGCAAGTTATATTTTTTATTGTTCTTCTAATGTAGCTGTAAACAATGCGCTACAAGATAAACTATTACTTGATTTAAATAGAGTTGGATTTAATAACAATCAAATGCCTATTAGCTATTCGTATGAGGGGTCGGCGAACTTTTCTAATTGTTCATTTAATCTTAGTAAAACTACCCAGTCCTATTTTAATTATACAGGTGATAGTGCAACGTTTCAAATGGATAATTGTTTGATTGATGGAGCTTATGAAACAGGTTTATTTGGTATTTACGGCATGAAGAATTTTGTCTTAACAAATTCACAGATTTTCAACCCTGCATTATCACAGTATGGGCTTTTTGAATTAAGCGTTTCTAAATCGGTTGCAATATCAAAAACGTCAATAACAAATGTTAGAGGTTCTATTCCGATAAATATTTATTCTCCAAAAGGTGATGTAAATTTTAATGATGTTACTATTTCTGATGGTGACGTTTCAAGTTATATCTTACATATAAATGCAAATAAATTAACTTGTGCAAATTTAAAATTAATAAATAATAAAGCAGGTGTTGGTAACTATTACAGTTGCAGAAAAGCAAACTTTAGTAATTGTCTAATTAGTGGTTTTGAAGGAGGAGACGTGTTGAGTTGTAATTACACACCTGCAGTAACTTTTGATAATTGTGTTATAAATGGTATAAATCAAAGAGAGTGTTTATTTCAAATAGATTCTATTTTATCGGTTACGAATTGCAATATATCAGGTATATCCAAGACAATAAATAATCCAGGAAGGGCTATGATATTTAGTATTTGGAACGGGCAGTCATTGTTTGCTGCAAATAATATAATTGATAATATATCTACTTCTGGGAATTTAGTAGATAATGCGGGTGATATGTTTATAGGTAATTGTGAATTTAAAAATTTAACAATTACCAATTTGAAAAGCGTATTCAACAACAGTGGTAAATTATGGGTATATAATTCCAATATCAATTCTAATTATAACATTCCATTTTTAAATGATACATCCTATTATGGGAAGATAAACATTGATTTTAGATTAATAAATAGTATTGTTTATACCCAGCAAGATACTGTTATTAAAAATATGATTATGAACGGGAATACTCCATTTAGCATTTCAAATAATATTAGCAATAAAAAAATAAGTGGAATGAATTCTGTGAGTGAATGTAATATAGCATATACAGATTTGTATGATGATGCGTACTCTATTATTTATAACAAAGGCTTGACGCCAACGGATGCCATTCAATATCCCTTAGTGGACTTATATGGGAAACCAAGAATTGTTGGAAGTTTTGTTGATATAGGAATTAAAGAATATCAAGTAACGACTGCTGTGCTATCAAAAGATAAGGACCTTAGTTTACGTATTTATCCTAATCCTACAAAACAGTTTATTCATTTTACATCTATAGGTGTGGGTACTTTGTCTATTACAGATTACAATGGAAAGGTTTGTTTTGTAAGTGATGTTACAGCAGGTGAAAATGTATTAGATATAAGTACATTGTCTGCAAGTATATATTTTGTTGGTGTAGTGGTAAATGATATAACAACAGTAAATAAATTAGTTGTTGTGAAATAATAATGAATATTTTGATACGCCTGTTTGATTATTTTTTTTAATCAAACAGGCTTTTTGTTTTTTATACTTGTTTAGGTAACAGTATGTTTACTGTAATAATATTTATTCCAACGTATTTTATTTTATTGTTTTATTCCTATGAAATTTTATTTATCACATCTATTAATATTTGTTTCCATAACATCTGTTTTTGCTCAAAAAAATACAAAAACGGCGCAATGGGAAATGTTGAAATTGTCGGTGCCAAATGTTCGATTTGTACCCCGAGAGCTATTTAAAGTGAATGACACTACCATTTATCTAGGAAGTAAATATTATTTATTTAAACTAAATGCAGATAGTTTACAAGTAAATTTTCAATCCGATGTAGATGAAAATGTGATTCGTTCGGTAGTCGATTTTAATGATTCAACATATATTTCTGTCTATGAAAATTCTATTTTTGTTCGTAAGGGTCAAAATGCATGGAGCGATATGCTTTCACATGAAAAGAGCAAGGTCTATTTTGGTTGGGAAATGATTGAATATAATTCTGAACTTGTTTCATCTGCTTGGCCACGATGGATTTCTACATATAATTTTAAAAATAAAATATGGACATCTTCTACTACATTGGATAAACAAGGAGCGGGTTATATTTCAGACTTTGAAAAAACAAAGACAGATTTGTATGTTTCTATGTATGGAGGCGGTGTGTTTAAAAAAGATCGGCATTCAGATAATTGGATAGATTGCAATAAGAATCTACCAAAGAATTTAAATATTAGAGCAATTCTTTCAATAGAAAATAAAAGAATGTACGCTACAACAGAAGATGGGATTTATTATTCCAAGATGAATGTTATAAAATGGAAGCCTTGTAAACAGACGACAGGGGATGGCATTAAATTTGTAGATATTCGACGTGTTGGAAATTATATATTTGTGACGGGTACTAATGGAGAATTAATGATTGGTTCAAAGAATGGTAAGAAGTGGCAAAATGTAAAAATAGTTGGCAGTGAAGATTATGTATTATATAGTGTAGACGAGCTGAATGGTTGGTTATATATAAGTGCAGATGGACAAGGGAAGAAGCCTTCTGGTGTTTTTAGAATCTCTTTGTATGATTTAAATTTTAAATTAAAAAAAGGAATGGTTGTGTGTTATCAGTAGGGCAAAAGCCTCTTCTTAATAAATGCAAAGTATACATTTATTAAGAAGAGGCTTTGCGGATTTTTATAGCAATAATCTCATCAAACAATAAGCCCATCCATCATTTCAATAATGCGATCTGTTTTATTTGCAAAATCCTGGTCGTGGGTTACAATGAGTAAGGTTTGTTTTTGATCTTTGGTTAATTCTCTAAAAATATCAAATACCATATTGCTGTTTTGTTTATCTAAATTTCCAGTGGGTTCATCACCCATAATAATTAATGGGTCATTTATAAGTGCACGTGCAATAGCAACCCGTTGTTTTTGTCCACCGCTTAATTGATTAGGCATTTTTAACATATGATCTTTCATACCCAAAGTGTTTAAATGTTCCGCGGCTTTGTGCTCAACCTCCTCAGCAGAAAGTTTACCAAGTTTCAAACCCGGTATCATTACATTTTTTAAGATTGAAAATTCATTTAGTAAATAATGAAATTGAAAAACAAATCCAATGTGTTCGTTACGGACGCGCGCTAATTGAATGTCATTTTTCCCTGTCAATAAATTGCCATCTAGATACAATTGGCCTTGATACTCTGTATCCATCGTGGATAGGATGTAAAGTAAGGTAGATTTTCCGCAACCCGATTTACCCATTACAGAAACAAACTCTCCATGTCGAACTTTAAAACTTAAATCCTTGAGGATTTCTATTTTAATTGGATCGTTAAATTCTTTACGAATATTTCGGGCATCTAAAATAAATTCTGACATAATTTATTTTCCTCTAATGATTTCAACGGGATCAATACTACTCGCTTTTCGTGCAGGTAATAATCCAGCTATGTAAGTTGTAGCAATCGCAAAGATAAAGCCTATCATATAGTAAATAGGATTGTAATAGATCGGATAGGTTTTAATGGTTGGTAAGGATGCTGTTTCAAAAGGTATTTGATCAATGATGGAACTTAAGATGTAACCAAATAATAACCCGAATATACCACCCGCAATTCCGATAATTAAAGAAAGGAAAATGAAAATATATTTAACATCTCTACCAGAGAATCCTGTTGCTTTCATAATCGCAATGGAATCCATCTTTTCATAGATCATCATATTTAAGATATTATAAATGCCAAATCCAGCAACGATCAATAATGTAATCCCAACTGTGTAAGAGATGATGCTGCGTATAGAACTCCCTGTTTCAAATTGTGCATTGGCAGTTTGTATGTCTATGGCATCAAGTTCAAATTGTTTCGAATACTCTTTAGCTAGCGCAGGAGCTTGACTTAAATCCTTCAATTTAATATTGATATCTGTAATATAATTATTAGATTCTCCCATCATTTTTTGCGCCGTTTGTATCGACGTATAACTTTGCGCGTTATCTATTTCAAGCAATCCAAATTGTATTAATCCAACAACCTTTAAGGCTGTGATATTACCTTGGGCAGTTGTTACATACATAACGTCGCCAATATCAACCAATAGCTTTTCTGCAACACCTTTGCCTAAAATGATGCTGTTATTGACGATGCCCAAATCTGCAGGGTGTCCTTTGATTATATAATCATTTAAAAAAAACAATTTTTGTTCTGCATCGATATCAATTCCATTAATCAATCCAGGAAAATCTACTTTACCCGAAGAATAGAAAACAGGCGTACTTATTTTAGGGGCAATGCCCAGTACTCTGGAGTCTTGCTTTAAAGCATGCATGACCGATTCGCTATTATAAACTTCTTTTCCTTTATCTTTTGGTTTGATGGATGAGATAAAATTTATAGATTTTTTATATATTTTGGATTGATTGATCGGTTGATTGGTAGATGGTTTTATTTCGTTGTACAAACGAATGTGTGCCGTGCGATTTATTACTAAGCCATCCAACATTTGGTTTAAACCATTCATAAAACTTATAAGTGTTATGAACATAGTAATTCCAAACATGACGCCAACGCCTGCTATTACAGACTGTTTTAATCTAGCGCGTAATAATCCTATGGAAATCTCTAGCAGTAGTTTGTAGTTCATTTGCTTTTTGGTTTGATCAATACATCTTTAACCGTTAAGCCTTCCAAAACTTCAACCTGTGTGTAGTTGCGTAATCCTATTTTAATATGTTTATTTTTATTGTCCTCTAGTATCACCGTTGAGTCGTTTAATAAATATTCAAAAAGAATTAACAATGCATTTTTTTTGTTTTGATTATGATATTCGTTTCAACACTTAGGTTGGGATACAGTAGGGGAGGTTCATTTATAAAGTTTGCGATTACTTTAAAGGTGCGTGACTTCTCATTCATAATTGGATAAATACGCATAATTGACCCTTGAAATACTTCGCCTTTGTAACTATCCATTGTGATTTCTAAGCTTTGTCCAATATTTATTCGTGCTATATCTTTTTCATCAACTTCTAATTCCAATTCAAATTGTTTACTTAAACCTATTACAGCAATAGCAGTTTGTGGTGTAATTAATTCGCCTTCGTCTTTTAATATGTCGTATACGGTACCATTCAATACTATAGTCTGATTTTTGTTTTTGTGTGAGTGTGTAGTTATTTGAGGCGCGTTTTGTATCATTTAACAACTGTCTTTTAGTTTGTAAAAATCGACTGTTTGTAATTTCGTAATTTGATTTTGATGTTTTATAGGTAAGTTCTCGTTGTTCAAATTCTATTTCCGTACCTATCTTTTGAGCCCACAAATTTTTCTGCTTAAAGTAAAGACTTGAATCGAGCTGAAGTTTTTGAAAGGCGATGTTTTTATTTAATTCTAGTTCTTGCAACTTGTCTGAATTTACTTTGCTATTCTCTTGGCTTAATTCAAGAGTAAGCATCGCATTATTTTGCGCCAACTCTGAACTAACATCATCTAAAAGAAAAAGTGTTTGACCAGCTTTAACCGTATCACCAGGTTTTACAAGTATTTTTTTTAATATTCCATTTACAGTTGAGTAAACAGCATACTGTTCTTTCGCTTTAGTTTTTCCAGAAGCATAAACCGATTCTGTTACATCTTTAACCTCAGGTTGTATGGATTCCTGTTTTTTTTTTACAAGCAAGTGTCAATGTAAAACAAAGCAAAAAAATAGTTGAATGTAAAAGTGGAATGCACATGATTGATCTATTTTAAAGGTAAATCAAGTTACCCATTTAAAGAGTACGAATCAATTGATAAGAATCACATTTAAAATACAAATGAGTCACATGAATTCAAAAAATGCATTAGGAAGCATTTTTATGATCTTCACTGGAAGGGTCACTATAATGAAAGTGGTTCAATACCATTTCGATTGCAAGCCGCATAGCTTCATTGATGGGGTATTGCTGTTTACTTAAATTATAATCAATATCAGAAAGTTGATTGTAATAGTTTGTTGCTAATGGAACCTGCAGTCCGTCATGGGCTTGTTTATTGACATCCACCTGCAATGTCGGAAAGGTAGATTTAATATCCTTACAGGCTAGTAAAGTTGATTCTCCACTTTTATCACGTGTAAAGGAAGATCCGAACAACCTACATACCAATGCCCGATATGCATAATCCGAACAGCCCCCTTTTTGTGTTTCCGTTTGTAGGGTTTTGTAGAGCGAACAAATCGGCGATTTGTTTGACAACAACGAATCGTAAATCGTCTCTGCTTGATTGTCTTTATATAAGTGGAACGCATAAGGAAGCATTTCCAGAATCGTTGCTTCTATATTTGGCGAGGTGCAGCATTTAGAACAACCCGTTATACATCCATAGTTTGCCTGCTTTTGAAAGGAAGCAAGATCTGAATCCAGCGATAAATAAAATTGAACAACTTGTAAAGAAATATCTTCTAAGTGCGACATTGGTATGAAATTTTTTTGTAATCCCACACCGAAAAAGTATCGGAGATTCTGTGTTCTGAAAAGATAGTTCTAATAGCTGATATTTCAATGTGAAAGATTAAAAAACGATAAAACTACAGATTTGCTACAGAATTGAATGCGCTTATAAATAAATAATTTAGTGGGTGGATATGATTTTTTTCAAGGGGAAATAATAGTGGTTTCCGTGTTCTATCAATAAAATATATAGTTATTGATATCTGTTTTGATGCAATTTATGAGACGTTTTTTATGTATTTAAGCACTTGTATTCAATGTGTTTTCTAGGCAACTGGTATGTGTTAATACGGATGGATTGAAGCCTTAAATAGTGTATATTCGAATACTCAAAAAATAGCTGTGTAGAAGGGGAAATAAATTTCAAATGATATACAAATAGGATATTCAGATACAGAATAGATACATTCACATCAGTACGGATAGAATAGATGGATTTAATTGTATTTTGTTGTATTTGTTATTAAAACAGAATATTATTTTAAAATTAATTGTTAAATTGTTATATTCAGAATAATATTCTTATGTTTGCCTTGACACTATCGTTTGGCTCTTTGTTATATTTACGAATTTATTCGATGCGGTTCGTCTAACAAGCCTTTAAATTTGGGTTTATTTAATCATTAAAAAAATAAGTATTATGTCTTTACAATTTGAAACATTACAGGTGCACGCTGGTCAAGAAGTTGATCCTACAACGCTTTCTCGTGCTGTTCCCATTTATCAAACTACTTCCTACGTTTTTAAGGACTCCAATCATGGTGCAAATTTATTCGCATTGAAAGAGTTTGGTAATATTTATACGCGTATCATGAATCCGACTACGGATGTATTTGAAAAACGTATCGCTGCCCTTGAAGGAGGTGTTGCTGCTGTGGCAACATCGTCTGGACAAGCGGCTCAATTTATAGCATTAACAAATATTCTTCAATCTGGAGAAAACTTTATCACAAGCTCTTTTTTATATGGAGGTACCTACAATCAATTTAAAGTATCTTTTAAACGATTGGGTATTGATGCACGTTTTGCGAATGGAACGGACGTTGATAGTTTTGAAAAACTGATTGATGCGAAAACAAAAGCAATCTTTGTTGAAACGATTGGTAATCCTGAATTTAGTATTCCTGATTTTGAAGCTTTTGCTGCCTTGGCAAAAAAACACGACTTGCCATTAATCGTTGACAATACATTTGGTGCAGGCGGTTATTTATTTAGACCGCTTGAACATGGCGCAAACGTTGTTGTTGAATCTGCAACAAAATGGATTGGCGGACATGGTACTTCTGTAGGTGGGGTTATTGTTGATGGTGGTAATTATAATTGGGGGAATGGTAAATTCCCACAATTCTCTGAGCCATCTGATGGATATCATGGTTTAGTATTCTGGGATGTATTTGGTACGAATGGTCCATTCGGTAATATCGCATTTGCTATTCGTGCACGTGTTGAAGGCTTACGTGATTTTGGTCCGTGTCAAAGTCCGTTTAACTCATTCTTATTACTTCAAGGTATTGAGACCTTGTCTTTACGAATGGAACGTCACGTACAGAATACACAAGCTGTAGCGGAGTGGCTTGAAAAACACGCGCAAGTTGAAAAGGTAAATTACCCAGGTTTAGCATCTAGTAAATACCATACTTTAGCAAAAAAATATTTGAAAAAGGGATACGGTGCTGTATTGTCTTTTGAAGTGAAAGGTGGCAAAGATAAGGCTTCTGAGTTTATCAATAACTTAAAAATGATCAGCAATTTGGCGAACGTAGGGGATGCAAAAACATTGATCATTCATCCAGCATCTACTACGCATCAACAATTAAGTGATGATGCACAAATTGTTGCAGGCGTTACTCCAGGCTTATTGCGTTTATCTATTGGTATTGAACATGTGAGCGATATACTTGCTGATTTAGAAAATGCGTTTAATGCAATTAAATAAATAATGCATTGATATTGTTTGTTTGTAACAATAATCGAAAAATAATTTAATATATTTTAAAGGGCATTGATCGCTTCAATAGTAGTTGAAATTGTCAATGCCCTTTTTTATATTTGGCATGACAGCCAATCTTTTCGTTGTGCCTTTTCGGCCAGCATTTATGAATTGAAAGAATAATGTTTTTTTTGTTCTAAATTTGAATAGCTTTTGTCTTTATGTTTTAACCAAGCAACTCTAAATTAAAAAGGTTATTTTATTTTTTTGTTATTAATTCGTACGCTGAATAGTTTTCCTTTTTCATTGCATACCCGTAATTCATTTTCATTATACAAGCAAATCCCTTCCGTTTGTCCGCCGGTAGAAAATTTAATTACACCAAAAGGTATTAACTCAATTGCTGATTTTTTTTGAGATATTTCAAATAAAAAAATTCTGCCATATAGTAGTACTGCTAGTTCTTTTCTTTTTCTAAGGGTGCTGTAATGAAACGAACAATCTGTAATCATTCCTTTCATGTGTATTTTTTGCACAACGATTGCAGTGTGTACAGCAGTATCTTGCGCTAGTTGATACATCTTGACCGGGCCTTTCTCCCAATTTTTTGAAAGTAAGTAATAGCTGCTGTCTTGAATGAAAAAAGCCTCGCAGTCGTAATTTTTGCTTTCAGCATTATTTATAGTTCGTTGTTGATCTTCGTAAATAAAAGTATGTTGAATTGTGTGATCGGTATGTGTATTGTAATCATACAAACAGAGATCTTTTCTCTGACTAGTATTGTTACCCATATCGCCAATAACCAAATGCGGATGTTGTAAACTGTCTTTATAAAAAACCATTGATTCCCAATCATGGTTGCGACTGTCGGGGATTATTTTGGTATCTAATAGTTTTCCTTTTTCATTGATGGCAAATACTTCTGGTTTGCAGCCACTATCATTTAATGTATAATAAATATCAAAAATAGAGTCGGGTTTTACTAAGGCTGAACTTTCACAAATAACGGAATCCATTTGTGCAATTTTATGTATTCTAGCACGCAATGTTTTTATATGTTTTCCATCAATCTTATTTGCACCAGGCGTCAAGATTGCTTGGATAAAGAAGACAATAGAATAGAATAAGGAAAGGATCATACAAGACAACTATGTATTGAGGTCGTTTAGGAAAGTATGTTTGTCGATATGGTCGTCAACATCTTCTGTATTTAATTGTGTATGGATTTCATCCGCTTCCATATCTTTTAGATAGAATTTTAATTCGCCTTTGATATGGGTAGAAATTAGTTTGAATGTTTTTGGGACATAAAACTCTTCGGAATAATACGTGACCAATTTTGTACCTACAGGAACTTTGTTTAATTCATTAAAAATATGATTTACATAAGTCATATACATATCTACTGAAATTTCACTGTGTCGATCAATAACAGAAGTCGTATCTATTTTTTCTTGAAAGGAATTGAAAAAATAAATTCCATCGTAGCCACTAAAATCCATTTGTAATACATCTTTTTGAAAGAAGGATGTATTCGGAATTGCGTATTTTGTTTTTATTGAATTTGATATGTCAATCAAATTCTGACGAATGTCTACTCCATAAAAATCTGATTTTGGATGGAGTGTAGCCCCAACCAAACAAAATTTACCAACGCCGCTGCCAATATCAAGAACCTTAACATTCTTTTGATTGCATAAATATCCCGCAGACAATTTGGCTACATAGACAGAGGTCCAATGACGATCAGATAATTCACGTATTTCAAATGGGTATATCGCGTCGAATTGTTCGTCGGGTATATTTTTGAGAATACGTAATTGATCAAGAATCATGATAAAATATGGGTTGTAAATATAATTATGTTATAAGCATTTTAATTTATTTTGCCATGGTTGTGTTTTTTCAACCAACCATTCTCAATATTTTCTACAATTCATTTGACTGAGTTTGTTTTCGATTCCTTTTTTATTTTATTGGGATGAAACATGTTTACTGAAAACGGATGTTCTAAGCTCCTCCGAAGATGTTGCGTATAGCGTTCTTGAAAAGAGGTGTTGATATGCCCAGCCTTTTTGTTGTAATAAAAGGGGTTTATTGAAATGCCAGTATTTAGCATATTCAATATTTTTATATCGTTCGTCGTCTGTGTCAATCAGCGAATTGGTATTTTCAGTCTGCAGGGTTAAACTTGCAAATGGATAAACAGGTCTAATGTTTATTGATGCATTTGGTTGCAATAAGTCAACAACTTTTTGTGCAGTTGATGTAGATGAAATAGTCGAAGCATTTTTTGCAAAGAAATTATCTCTATCAAACTGTTGGCAATCCCAAGCGTATTGTAGATACTCTTTTAATACCCGCGGACCTTCGTGTTTCAAGGTATCCGTTCTAAGTTCTTGAGGCATGATACTTGCAACAACAATCACTTGTTCCCGCGCTCTAGATACTGCAACATTCATACGCTTTTCGCCCCCTTGCATATTTAAACTGCCAAACAGCATAGAAAATTTTCCGTTGATATCAGGTGCATAGCCAATAGAGAAAATAATTACATCGCGTTCATCACCTTGAACGTTTTCAATGTTTTTAACAAAAACTTCTTCTGGTATTGAAATGTGTTTTGCAATTGCTTGCTCTTCCAATAAATCTTGAATGTAGGTAGCTTGTTGAAAGTTGAAACAAACAATACCAATAGAATGTTTTTTGTTTTGAATAAGTTCTAAGGTTATCGCAACTACTTTTTCAGCTTCAATCTTATTGAGACTACTCGACCATACACCAGCTACTTTGTAATAACTTATGGGTTTGATATCTGAATGAATGTCTGAATAGCTTGGTATGTAGTTTAATTTATTATTATAAAATTTTTGGTTTGAAAAGGCAATCAGTTCTGGATACTTACTTCGGTAGTGGCCAGTTAGTAAAATGCTTGACAAATATCTTCCACCTAAATCTAATAAAGAGTCGATCTCAATATCGGCTTCGTTTTCTGCTTCATCGTCCCAGCGTACGCGATATAAATCGCTTGGAGGGAGTTGTTGCGAATCACCTGCAATCACTACTTGCTTGGCCCGATACATGGCAGGTAAGCTATGCTCGGTATAACATTGGGATGCTTCGTCAATAATGATTAAATCAAATAATTGTTCAAGCGGAAAAACGCAGGATACCTGTTCGGGTGACATCATCCAACACGGAATTAAGGAAAATACCTCTTGCGCATATTCTTGCATTAATTTGCGCATGGGCCATACGCGTTTCTTTTTAGTTGTTTGATGTTGTAAGTCGCGATACGTAACTCGATTTTGCAATCGATTAAATACCATATCCCGATACGTTTGTTCTCGCAATTTTCCTAGAATCATTTCGAGAGAAAGCGTTTTGCGTTTTTCAGAATGTGTTTCCCAATCTTGTGCAAATTGTTTCCAACGAAGTGTATCTAAACTTTTAAGAATAGGATAAACCAATTCTACGTGCTGAATCCAATGCGCTAAGATTGATTGCTCTACAATGTTACTCCATGTAGAGGCAGGAAACTTTTCAGCCTGTTGTTCGATGCGTTGAATGCAAATTCGATCTGTCGGACTTAAGGATTCTAATAAGCTATCTAGATGTGTAATGTCGTTTATATGTGTTTCAATAAATACCATCCATTCCGTCAATAACGGTGCATGTTCTATAAAAATGTGTTGTTGTACACTGCTGAAATACGTACTATTTTCCGATAGTTGTTCAGCTAATTCTACCTGTGCGTGTTGTGTCTTTGATAGTAGCGAAACAATCGTTGTTGATATATTGCCCAGTATATATTGAGAAAGAGATGGGTTTTTAGATTCCATCTCTTGAATGTCATGATGTAGATGTTGTATAGTCTCTTCAACGTGACGTATCGAGGCTGCATTCTTTAAATCAAATGTATAGGATGTATGCTTGCTTAAATCAGCTACATAGTTTTCTACTAGTAAGATTTGTTGTAGTGTTGCAATCATATTATCCATTGGTGTAGACTTGATTTCAACGCCAATGGATACAGCAAATGATTTTATTTTTTTATAATCCGAAGAAAATAATTTAAAAAAGAACCAAGAAAATGGATTGGCTTGTTTTACTTTCGCTGTAATTAAAAGAGTTTGTAATGTATGCAGTTCCGAAAATGAGTAGGTGTTGAATACCAATCCATACTTTTGTGTTGTAGCCGAAAGTGATTCAATGAGTGGTTGGATGGTATTCAGTTGTACAGGTAAGCTAAAACTGTTCCATATTTTTTGCACTTCTGGCTTGTTCAAGGCATCTACAAATGAACCAACCAGACTCGTATTTTCTAAGAAAAAATTGTATTGATTTAAAACGTTCGTTGCGTTCGTTCCTATAAATTGATGTGCAAAGTGATCGATACTTAATTTTAATGATTGTGCTTTCGTCTTCCAAATATCAAATAGTGTTGTCGTAAGTACAGGCATTTCTATGCGATACTTCCACAGTGATACGTTGGGAAAAGGGATTGCAGAATAAATACTATAGGTTTGAACGGCATACACCAAACGTTCCAACTCTTTGGCAGGATAGTGCGTGTATATGTCGCTTAGATTAATACGCTGATTTGAATCACTCGCTTTTAAATATAATTCGTGCGCGCTAAAGCCACACACATGGGCATCAAATAGTGCATTTCTAAATTCTTCGCTGTGCGTATTTAGTTGTGTCAGTAGTTTTACAGAAGACGAAAATTCTCGTTCCATATGAATAGCATCCAGGCCATTGTTCATGGTTTGATACGTTTCAATATTCTCAATCTGTTTGTCTATTTTAACATACAAAGCACGTTGATCGAATTTAACATCGTGAACCAATGCAAAAAAATCATTCAACGATTTTTGTCCAAGACGTTTTGCAACTACTTCCAAAGCTGCTCGTTTATGCGACACTACCAATATTTTTTTCCCTGCTGCAATCGCAGAGCAAATCATATTACAGATGGTTTCGGATTTTCCAGAACCTGGCGGACCTTGTATGACGATGGATTTTCCTGATAATACTTCGCGCACAGCAAATTCTTGTGATGCATCCATACTGTATGGTGTCATCAAGTCTTCTTTGTAGGGATCGTTTGGTAAGATGATGTTATTACGTTCCGCAAAGAAATTTTCTAAGGATGTTTCAGTAAGTTGCTGCGCCCACACATCGTAGTCTGCAGCAATCGTAGAACCTGCTTGTGGGAAGATGCCTAAGACTGCATTGGTCTGTATGCGCATTTCGCCTAAGGCGTACAGTTCTTCAAACTCTTGTCGTTTGTATGTTTTAAGTGCAGGAACTTCTTGTTGAAAATAGGCTGTACTGAATAAAAATTCGAGTTTGGTTTTCTTTAACCATTCATACAGTTGTGTTCTAAATTCGGTTGGGTCAGAGGAAAACTCTTCGAAGTCTTCTTCCAATACCTCATCGGAAATAATTAAATCATGGTAATGCGCAAAAGCCAACAATAAACTTTTATTGAGATGTATGCTTCGACTCTCTCTCTTTAAGAACCATACATTTCCTTCCATTATTAATTGTACCGGAAAAAATAATAGGGGTGCTCGAAATGGTGTGCCTTCTTTCCATTTTCCTTCTGCAAACAACCAGCCTACATAACATTCATACAAGCCCCGCTCTTCGTATATTTGTCCGAGTTTGCGATATATTTTTTTTAGTGTAGAAGAAACAACTTGCACCTTCTCAACCCGAGGCTCTTGAACGGGAGCAAGTCGAATTGTTTTCTTTTCAGTTAGTAATTCTTCTATATAATGGAATGCCCCATGTTTATCTAAAAAATGCAATTCATTCAAATCTAATTCTTGCGTGGCAGATAAACGCAAAAATAGTAAAGAACGATTCCCTGTTGTGAGATCGTATAAACGCTTGCGGTAGGTCTTTACTATTTTTTCCATTATTGAAAATCTATTCCTTTGATAGACATACGCATGGATCCGGTTGCATAAATAACTGCTTTGATGGATTCCTTCGTTACAAATATTTCTTTCGGTTCAAGTTCTGTGATATTTGCTTTTACAGATACATTTTTTGTGATGGTGTAATTGCTTATATAAGAATTTGCTTGTTTTTTAATCTCGATTAAATCTGCAGCTAAGGAATATCGAAGGGCTTCTTGCATGCGCTTGGTAAGCGTACTTTTCAAAATCCAATTTCCCGTTTTAACCATTGCATTTTTAGTCTCTATGGAATAATCTAAGTTCTTTAAATAGATGGTTTGAGAAACAGAATCGTATGTTGGTTTTCCTCTCAAATAAATAAAACCGGTAATGCTTCCAGACACTTTTGTTTTAACAATTAAATTATCTCCACCACCATAAATATAAATACTATCGATGCGTACTTTTTTCTTTCCGTTTGAAGAGCTGAATGTTTGTCCACCTAAATGTTGCGTAGCAATTTTCCCTGCTTCTTCATACGTCATATCATTTACCAAAGAAATAGTAAAATTACCCGCTGCATTATTAATGTATGTTGCATTGGGTAAATTGGTAAGCTTTGTTTCAGGCTTTTTTCCTACAAACGTTTCTGTGACCCCATCGATACGGATTGAAGCTCGAGCATAGTCTTTGTCACCTGACAAAGGCGTTACAAAAATCGCTGAAGGACGTATGCGCAACCATGCTGTTGGGTTCTCATATACTTGTATGGGCTGGTGCATTGCGTTCCAGCCTTCTTCCACATATTTTCGTAATTCAACTTGGTTTTTTATTTCATTGTCGATAGACTCTGTTATTACTTTTTGTTGCGACTTGATTACGCGATCTGCAATAAATGTTATCGGCATTGAAATACTGCCACCAGTGATAACAGGTTTTTGTATCCAATCGTACTTTTGTAAACTTGTTTGTGGTTCCAATTTCCAAAATACTCCAATTTTCAATTTGGTGTTGAAGGTCATGCGTAAGGAAGCATCGGCTGTAAATTCATCCGAAATATTTAATCCAAACTGATTGATTTCCCATTTTATTTTTGCCCATATTTTAATGGGTACTTCATAGACAATGTCTTCACCTTTCATTGAAAGCAGAATGGGACTCACTTTCCATACTTTCATCAATACGCCATCTTCGTAATCGGTGTCGTCGTAGATGAGGCCGTTTAATTGCGCATTCAATTGCGTTTCAATTTCACGTAGGGATAATTCAATTGGTACTACTACATGTGAAACAGGCGCTTTATACTCAAGTGTCTGGTACGCTTCGGTAGGTGCTTGTGGTTTTACAGAACGGCAAGAGGATGCAATCAAAAAAGAAAGCGCAGCAAAAATATAGGGTGCCAATTTATTCATTCTGTGAAAGATGTTTGAGTGTATTTTACTATATAATATACGAATAAAATATATGATTCGTATGTTTGCTATATAACAAATCAGCCTTCGTTGGAAGGCTGATTTGTTATGTTATTAAAGAAAGTGAATTATAAATGAATTTCAAATTGAACCAAATCCACAAATTCTTGCAAGCGATCGTCCAATTCTTTTTTGCTTAATCCAACTATGCGTTCTGTTCCAAATTTCTCTACACAGAAGGAAGCCATTGCAGAGCCGTATATAATGGCACGTTTCATGTTTTCGAAAGAGGTATCTTTTGTACTTGCAATATAGCCGATAAATCCACCAGCAAACGTGTCTCCAGCGCCGGTCGGATCAAACACATCTTCTAATGGTAATGCAGGAGCAAAGAATACTTGGTCTTTGTTGAATAATAAAGCACCGTGTTCGCCTTTTTTAATGATTAATACTTTTGGTCCCATTGCGATGATTTTGCGAGCTGCTTTAACCAAAGAGTACTCTCCAGAAAGCTGACGTGCTTCTTCATCATTTATTGACAACACATCAACCAAAGCCAATGTTTGTTTTAAATCATCCATTGCAATGTCCATCCAGAAATTCATGGTATCCATAACAATTAACTTCGGACGTTTTGTTAAACGTTCAATAACGGTGCGTTGTACAGCCGGAGCCAAATTACCCAACATTAAATATTCGCAATCTTGATACGTAGCAGGAATGATTGGATCAAATGAACCCAATACATTAAGTTCTGTAACCAAAGTGTCACGCGTGTTCATATCGTTGTGATATTTGCCCGACCAGAAAAACGTTTTTTCATTTTCTTTAATCTGCAAACCATCCGTATTGATGGAATGCGATTGAAGCATAGATATATCAGACGTTGGGAAGTCGCTACCGACAACACCTACCAAGTTGATTTTGGGGTTGAAATACGAAGAAGCTAAACTGATGTAGGTAGCAGCACCACCTAAAATTTTATCTGTTTTACCGAAAGGGGTTTCAATTGCGTCAAAAGCAACCGAACCAACTACTAATAAGCTCATAATACAATTAATTTATCTGCAAATATTGGTGCAATTGTGCTAAATCCCAAGCATATGGAGGAATATAAATCAACAATTGGAGCATTTATTGAAAATTTGTAAGAATATTTTTTTGCTAATGTTCTTGTAGTGTACTGTATATCTTAAATTGAAATAAGAATATGGATGACTGTTTTGTTATTCTATTGTTCAATCGCCTATTTTTTAGTAGTTTAGATGCGTAAATTTTTAAATTAATATGCTAAAGTGTTATTGTTTTTCCAAAAGTTTTTTATTGATAGCCACACTTTTATTTATGTCTGGTTTTGCAAAGGGGCAGGGCTGTAGTGATGCAGGCTTTTGTACAATGGGCGCCATGCGACCCAATCAAAGTTATAGTTCAAAATCGTCCATTAAATTGCGCTCTGTTGAATTCTTGCAATATGTGGGTGTAACAAAATTTAACGATGTCATTCTTACTTCCTTGGTTGATATAAATCTAGCCGTTGGAAAGCGAGGATCTGTTCAATTAAAACTTCCCTATACGTTTGTTTCAGGGCCATTGGCCCATACATCGGGTATGTCAGATATTTCGTATTCCTATACACACGCATTGTTGCGAAAAAAAACATTTCAAATTTTAGGGACAGTTGGGGGTAAATTGCCTACAAATAATTCCAATAAATTAAGCTCAGATGGAAGAGCCTTGCCCATGTATTACCAAACAAGTTTAGGAACGTATGATATTGTTGCAGGTATATCTTTCGTTACAAGAAATTGGTTGGTTGCCGCAGGGTATCAGCAAGCATTAAATAAAAACGACAACCAATTTAGGTGGTCGCAGTGGTCTGGCAGCTCGCTTAATGCACAAGCCTTAGAGTATTCGGTTTCCTGGGATTTGAAACGAGGTAAGGATGTTATGTTTCGTGTAGAAAGAAATTTTCGTTCTACAAAATGGAATGCATATGTTGGACTGTTATCAATTTATCGATTTACAAAGGACGAAGTTTCAAAAGGTACAGAGAATGTTCGTGTATTGGCAACAGGTACAGATGGCGTAGCAATCACTGCATTAACGGGTATTGGATATCGTTTTAATACAGTTGTAGCTATAAAAGGCTTGTTTGGTTATAAAGTTCTTAGTCGATTGCATAATGCGGACGGACTTTCACGAGATTACGTTTCAAGTCTAAGTCTTGAAATTCAATTTTAAAATTAAATCAATCTTTTTTTTAAGAATATGAAAAGCATTTTATCTACAGGGATTTATTTATTTTTCAGTTTAACTCTTTTGGCACAAACGGAGCAAACCTTTATTGATATAGCCGATAGCTTATTTGAATTGGGTGAATATGAAACAAGTAAAACAGCGTATGAAAACGTTGTAATTAAGAAGCAATCAAAAATTTCTCCGCAGTATTTATATTGTCAAACTCAAATTGTGGAATGCGATATTCGTTTAAATAATTTGGAAGAAGCACAGTCGCTTGTCACAAATTGTTTAACTTTTTGTCCTGACAACTTAATAAGCGAACGGGCATTATTAGAAAATAGTCAAGCTAAAATTTTATATCAAAAAGGGCAATTAGAACAAGCTTCGAACCAAATTCAACATGCGATTCAAATCCTTCAAAGAAGCTCAATGAATCAAGGATTAGCTCTTGCCGAATGTTACAATACCCAAGGATTGATTGATTGGATAGCTGGTAACGATGAAAAAAGTTTGGAATACTTTAACCAATCGCTGGAGTTACGCAAGAAAATTTTTGGTGAAAAATCCCATCAAGTAGCAGGGGTATATAATAATTTGGGATTGGTATATTCTGGTTTTGATTTAGATCAATCCTTAGGTTATTATGGAAAGGCATTGGTTATTTATGAAAAAATTTATCCGAGAAATCATCCTGCATTGGCTATTGAATACAGTAATCTCGGACAAATATATAGAAAGCAAAAGGTATACAATACATCCTTGGTGCAATATGAAAAAGCCCTTGCAATTTGGAATGAACGGTATGTAGATGCCCATCCCAATAAGGCGTTCGTCTATTCAAGCATTGCTCAAGTAGTGCAAGACAAAAAGGAGTATACTTCTGCATTAGAATATGCAAACAAAGCATTGGCTATTTATAAAACAGCGTATGGAGAAGTACATCCAAATACAGCTGCGTGTTATACATTGATTGCTGGAATTTATTCAGATCAAGGTGATTACAACAATGCATTGATCGTTATTCAAAAATCGCTCATTTCAAATTGTAGTTCATTTTCTAAATCCGATTACACAGCCAATCCTATAATTAAAGAATATTTTGATGGAAAATTGCTCTTGTCGACCTTAACGTTGAAAGGAGTGGTTTTGTCAAAACGTGAGTCTGAAAAAACATTAAGACTTAAAGATTTGTCCTTGGCGCTATCGACCTATCAATCTTGCGATACCTTATTGGATAAGCTACGACAAACACGAACAAGTAAAAATGATAAAGTTGCATTGGGTATTTATAGCTATGATGTCTATGATAAAAGCATTGAGTTATGTTTGTTGTTGGCACAAAATACCTTTAGAAAGGAATTCTATTTAACGAAGGCGTATTATTTTGTAGAAAGAAGTAAGGCGTCTGTATTGCAAGAGTCTATTGCAGAATCAAAGGCTAAAATGTTTGCAGGTATTCCCAGTGCTGAAATTGAACAAGAAGATACCTACAAAGCTACCATTACATATTTGGAACAAAAGTTAGCGAAGGGTATAACGGATGAATTGATGATGAAAAATGTGGCGGCACAGCTCTTTGAAGTAAAAAGGAAGTACGAATCATTTATACATTCGCTTGAAATAAATTATCCAGCCTATTATAATTTGAAATACAACGTGCAGCCGATACAGTTAGTAGTACTTCAGGCCCTATTAAAACCAACAGATTGTATCGTAGAATATTTTATTTCCGAGCAAACAAATACCATTCAAATATTTAGAATAACTCAAAAGGATTATAAAGTCTATTCCGTACCATTAATGAGTACGTATGATAAGTATATATCCGGAATGCGTAATGCTATAAAATTTAATAATAAATCTTTATTCATTAAAACAGCATCAACACTTTACGATCAGCTTATTCCTTCCTTACCTAGTTCATGTACGCATTTAATTATAATTCCAGATGGTAAAATGGGAGCAATTCCGTTTGAAGCATTGCTAAAATCAAAACCTAAAACCGATACAGTAGATTATGCTCAATTAGATTTTTTAATCAAAAAATTTGCTGTGAGCTATACCTATGCAGGCTCTTTGTATGCCAAAGCAGGAAAGAGAAAAACAGATCAATCTATTTTGTTGTTTGCACCGGTAAACTTTAATTCTTCAAGTGATATAGCTTCATTGCCCGGCACCTTGGTTGAAGTAGATTCATTAAAAGAATTGTTTAATGGAAATAGTACACCAATAGTGTATACCTATGAAGCTGCATCAAGAAATATATTGATAAATGATTCGATTAGTCAGTATTCAATCATCCATTTAGCAACGCACGGATTGGTTGATGAAGACCAACCAGAATTGTCTTGTATTTATACCTACGGAACAACTGAAGAAAATGATCGTGTATATTCAGGAGATTTATATAACATTCATTTAAATGCAAATTTAGTAACACTTTCCGCCTGCCAAACGGGTTTAGGTAAAATAGCAAAAGGTGAAGGATTGATTGGTTTATCGCGCGCCTTGTTTTATGCAGGCGCAGATAATATTAGTGTATCGTTATGGAAGGTTTCGGATCAATCAACACAAGTGTATATGAATTATTTTTATGGAAATTATTTAAAAGAAGCGCATACAACTTTTGTAGAAGCATCTCGCGAAGCAAAATTAAAATTGTTGTATTCAGAGAAATTTAACAGTCCATATTACTGGTCAGCATTTATACTTATTGGGGAGTAGTTTGTAATTATAAATTAGAGTTATTCGCAATATTTTAATTTACAGAGGATTCTTTTTTTTTAATTTAATTATCTGTAAATTAAGTGTTAAGGACTGAATTGAAGTTGATTCACTTTTTGAATTAGCTAAATCTAGAACGGATTAATATATTTGTTTCACTTTAAACTTTTAACTATTTATTTTATGTCAAAATCAATCAAATTTCCATTTATTATTTTTTGTGTACTAATGATATTAATGGTGTCTTCATGTAAGAAAAATAAAGATGAAGCTCCCCAGCCTGCAGCATTTGCATATAGCAACGCTAAGTTAAATCAAAGATGGATGGTAACAAATAGCAACCGTACCAATGGTGCTCCAGTATCTACATTGATTGCTATTGAGTTTGTAAACAATGCTTTTGTATTGTATTTTCCTAATGATAGTATTGTTACTGGCGTATATGCAACAATGGGTTCGGATTTAATTATTTTAGGTTCTTATGGTACGCTAAAAGTGAATACACTATCGGATTCAAACTTTGGATTTGAGTTAATTGTTAATGGTTCAAAATCAATTTTTACTTCAGCAAAAGCTACTCAAGCTATCGCAGATTCTGACATGACAAACAAAATTTGTAAAACTTGGAAACTAGTTGAATATACAATTGCAGGAATGAAAGAATCACCACAAAATAGTGAAGTAACTTTTAATAAATTTGGTACGTATTTAACTAAAGATGTTGAATATGGAATAGCCGACATAGCCTCTAATACTTGGATGTGGTCAAATACGGATGAAAATCTTATCTGTTATGGCGCATGGGATGGCGGAAATATTAGTTCTTGTGATGGATTGGGTCAAGTATCCATTGAAATATCTGCGGATGGTAAAAGCGCAATCATGGAGGAAATGGATGAAGATTTCGGGAGTATAACGTATAAGCTTGAATTGAAATAAAATTACAATCTTATTGACAAAGTCCTTGGGTTATTATAATCCAAGGACTTTTTTTTAATAGTGATTATTTTGAATAAGTTTGCGTTTGTAAAAAATGTATTGAATAATTTAATTAAGCATTACATATTAAATTAAAATTGCATCATTGAAATGGGGCACAGTAGTTATTTTAAATTAAAATTATGAATTGGATTATACTTGTTATCGCAGGCTTATTTGAAGTTCTTTTCGCCTTTTGTTTGGGGAAAGCAAAAGAAACCATTGGAATGACTTCGTATCTGTGGCTTCTTGGGTTTGCAATAATTTCAGCTACAAGCATGTATTTATTATACAGGGCAACTCAATCCTTACCTATTGGTACTGCATATGCCGTATGGACAGGCATTGGAGCAGTAGGGACTGTAATTGTAGGAATGATTTTTTTTAAAGAACCAGCAGATTTTTGGCGATTGGTTTTTTTAACAACCTTAATTGCATCCATTATAGGCTTGAAGTTTGTTACGAACTAAAAATAGATATTATATGTCGGCACTTAAAAAATTCATTAAATAAGTAAGAAAAAAATACGATTACGTGCTACCAAAATTCGCCGTGTTTGTGTTTTTTCGATCAAACACCTGCTGAATTCAACGATTACGTAGTAAGCAGTTTTAATACTACATTTCTGAATTCAACAACATTGAATTGATTTTTTATTTATAGTTCAATCTGTTGTTAAATGGTGATAGTATTCTTTTTAAGTAAATAAATATTCACTATTACTATCTGTTAGAATATTCCTCTAGTGCTCTTTTCTCTTTTTCGCTTAAGCTACTCATACCTTTATTAGATATCTTATCAAGTATGGTGTCAATTTCTTTTTGTTTACTTGCTTTTGCTTGGTTGTACCGATGATCCATTGTAAGGTGTTGATCGTGATTTTTAAAATACAAATTGTCGATTAGCAGTGCTTGTGGCTTGAGTAGTACAAAAGCTATAAATCCAATTGCGGGCAAGAGTATTGCCAGAACTGTGAATGTATTCGTTATGATTGCTGAAGGTTGCAGCATTAGAGCTATAAGTACCCCAATTACCAAGCCTCCTAAATGCGCTTCATGCCCAATATTGTCGCGCTTGGATTTTACTCCATAGATTGTATATACTACATATACGAGCCCGAATAGCCACGCTGGAATATGAATGGGTAAAAATAAAAATCCAATCCCCATGCCTGGGAACAAAACAATAGATGCGAATACGATCCCACTTACAGCGCCAGATGCACCAACTGCTGTATAGTCGCCATGATTGCGGTGTACAAATAGTGAAAACAAGCTGCTTCCAATTAAGCTAGCGAAATAAATCAATATAAAAGGAATGATGCCAAGGTAGTTTTCAATACTACCACTAAATGCATATAAGGTATACATATTCGAAGCAAAGTGCATCCAGCCTACATGTAAAAAGCCAGAAGTGACAATACGCTTATACTCTTTATGTATCAAGATTCGATCAACTTCGAATTTAAATCGATCAAAAAATACCTGACTACGTAATCCTTGATACGTTACTAATAGGTTGATGAGTATTAATATTAGTGCAATGATGCTTGTTTCATTCATTGGTTATAGAGGGTTTTTAATGTATTCGTATATTTCTACTTCAACTAAAATCCCCTTTTCTTCAACATAACGTATCCTTTTATTATGGATTTTGTATTTGTTTTTTTTAGTTTCGTTTTTCGTTTTTGTTCTTGTGACGAAATACGGCTGTGTCGTCTTGCATGTTTTTATTAGTGAATCCTCATATAAATATTGATATGTTTTTATATATGAATAGGGTAAGGGTTTGTTGTAGTATGCTTTTTCGGATATGTTTTCTTGTATGATGTCACTATATAGGTTAAGAACTGAAGTTGTATGGATTATTAGTTTTCTGTAGAAGATAGGTTTATGTCTACTTCTTTGTCTTTTATATGGATAGTCTTTATTTTTTGCAGAATTTCTGTGATAATGTCTTTTGTAATATTTCTCCACTGAATATTTATGAACACTATCGCTAGAATATTTAAAATAACCGATACGTTTTCCATTTGAATATCGTTTTATTATTTCTTCATTTTTTTTATAATGA
>ERZ724509.251-NODE-251-length-25811-cov-6.080991_pt1 | contig 25811 bp, 31 predicted proteins | sample MGYA00376042_ERZ724509 | MGnify/ENA primary metagenome ERZ724509 (study PRJEB28724, sample SAMN07190887) | wastewater metagenome | isolation source: effluent of sewage treatment plant in Hong Hong | place: USA: Christiansburg, Virginia | collected 2016-03-01 ...
AACCCCGTTTCGGGAGACCCATGTGAGCCCCGCAGCCAACGCTGCCGGGGCTTTTCCATTTTGGTCTCCCATGCCACGCAACTTCTTCAGCATCGACGACTGGACCAAGGCTCAGAAGGCCGACGCCGCGGCGGCCGCCGACGCGCGAGTTTTCAAGCAGTTTGCGGGCGACGTGCAGAAGGCCGCCGAGGCAGAGCGCACTTACACCTTCGTGCTCTCCACGGCTGCGCCGGACCGTCATGGTGACACCGTCTGCGTGGACGGATGGATCCTGGACGCCTACCAGAAGAACCCGGTGGTCCTCCTCGCGCACAACTACTCCCAGCCCGCGATCGGCCGCTCGGTCAGGACCTGGGTCGAGGCGCAGGCCCTTCGCGGAGTGATGGAGTTCGCCCCGAAGGGGGTCTACCCGCTCGCAGACACCGTCGAGGCGCTCGTCGGCGCCGGGTTCATGCGCGCGGTGTCCGTCGGGTTCCGCCCGATGCCGAATCGGTACGTCTACAACGAAGAGCGCCGCGGCTACGACATCCTTCAGCAGGAGCTGCTCGAATACAGCGTGGTGCCCGTCCCCGCGCACCCGGATGCGCTCCAGGAGGCGAAGAGCGCCGGCATCGACCTCGGGCCGCTCCGGAAGAACTGCGAGGAGGTCCTCGACGGCATCGAGCCCGGCCTCTGGATCCCGAAGGCCCTCGCGCTGCGCGTTATGCAGCTGACGTCCGGCGAGGCCAAGAGCCTCGTGGTGCCCGCCCCCGCGCCCACTGCCCCTGCCACCCCCGAGCCGACGAAAGAGGCCTTCCGCCCCACGGCTCACGATTTCAAAGCGGCCTTGACCGCGGCCATCGAGTCCACCGAGTCCGTCGTGACCGAGCGTGTGAATCACGTCCTCGGCCGCCTCGGCGACTGACACCCACGGAGAAAACACAATGCCGCCTGTTGCCAACACCGATGACGCTCTGGTCTTCAAGACGAAGGGCGAGTTCGACGCCTGCGTGCGCGAGGCCTTCGTTGCCCAGATCGACGAGAAGCTCGACAAGGCCCTCGCTCCCCTGACTTCCAAGCAGCAGGACCTGATGGGTGAGATGCTCGCCCGCAAGAAATCCGACGCCGTCAAGGAGATGCCGAAGGGCACGATGTTCGCGCGCACGGTCCGCGCGATCGCGCTCACGGAGCTCGAGAAGGGCGACAAGCGCGACCCCGAGCGCGTCAAGGCGACCGCGGTCAAGTTCTTCGGCAAGGACGACCCCGTCGTTCAGTCGATCGACGACTCGATCAAGCTGAAGGCGACCGCCTCCCAGGCGCAGGACCCCACCTCGCTGGGTGCGATGATCGCTCCGCAGTACTCGAGCGAGTTCATCAAACTCCTGCGCAACACCGCGGTCATCCGCTCAATCTCGCGCAGCATTCCGAACCCCACCGGCACGCTGACCATGCGGCGTCAGACGTCCGCGGGTACGGCCTACTGGCATGGTGAAGGTAAGCCCATCACCCCGAGCAAGCCCGGTGCCGGCTACCTGAACTTCAGCCGCAAGAAGCTCGGCGTGATCTATGTCGTGTCGAACGACATGCTCCGCTTCGGTGGCCCCGACGTCGACGCCTTCCTCCTCGAGGACATGCTGGCGATCTCCGGCCTCGCCGAGGACATCAGCTTCATCCGCGGCGATGGCACCCAGTTCCAGCCGTCCGGCCTCAAGAGTTTGATCCAGTCGGGCAACCAGTTCGCTCAGTCCGGCACGACGCTCGCCGCGATCGACACCGACGTCGCCCAGGCCAAGCGCCTCATCGAGGAGGGCAACGTTCTGACCTCCGACGACGACATCCACTGGCTCACCGTGCCGCGCACCTGGTGGGGCCTCTACAACGCGAAGCCCGCGACCGACGCCGGCGCGCGGCCGTATCGCGAGGGCCTCGACAAGGGCCGCCTCCTCAACTCGCCCGTGCACAAGACGAACCAGATCCCCAAGAACCTCGGGGGCGGGTCCGAAACCGAGACGTACTGCGTGCACGGCCCCAGCCTCCTCATCGCCGACACGCTGAACAACCAGGTCGATGTGTTCAACGGCGGCGCGTACTACGACGCCGGGTCAGGCGTGGTCGTCTCCGGCATCTCCAACGACGAGACGGTGATCCGCCTCCTCCGCGAGGTCGACTTCAACATGCGCTACCCCGAAGCGGGCGCGATCATCACCGGCGTCACCATCAGCTAAGCGACGCCCCCTCAAGAAAGAAACGTAGGAGAAAAACACCATGCCTTTCAATCTGTCGTTGATGGCCAAGCTCGGGCAGCTGTTCTCGGCGGCGATCGGAACCGTGCCCGTGGCCGCCGCTGCGGGCACCCGAAACGGTGCGGCGATCAACCGCCGCGGCAACGGCGGGCTCGCCATGGGCTGCACGGTGGTGGTCACCACGGGCGTCACCACGGGCGCGCCGACGTCGTTCGCGGTGAATACCAAGCTGCAGGACTCGCCCGACGGAGCCAGCAGTTGGGCGGACTACATCCCGCCTGACTTGACCACCGTCGCGGCCGCGCCTCCGATCACCACGGCGTCGGGCATCTCCGGGATGGTGGTGAACCTGACGGGCGCGAAGCAGTACATCCGCGCGGTCGAGGTGACCACCTTCGTCGGCGGCACCTCCCCGACCGTCAACGTGCAGGCGGCTGCGGTTCTCTACGGCTTCGACCGCACCTAATTCCCCCTCGAGACCCTGAAGGAGTCCACATGCTGCAGCTCGTCAAATTCACCACCTCCTACGGTGCCTACCGCGGGGGTGAGACCGCAGGTTTCTCGGCCGCGGAAGCCGCCCGACTCGTTGATCTCGGGGTCGCCTCGCTGGTGGTGGCCAAGGGGAAGCAGGGAAAAGCGGCGGGGGCTCAGTCCTCGGAGGGATCGCCGAATACTGGCGCCGGCGAGTCCCCCAAGGAGTAAAGCCGCTTCCTGAGTTGATCGACCAGGCCGTGGTTGTCCACGGCCTGGATGACATGCACCCAAACTGGCGTGGAGACGACGAGTGACCGAGCCCAAGACGAAAGAGATGACGAGGCCGCCGATGCACAGAATGATGGTGCCCCCGGCTTCGCCGTCTCTTCCGCCCGCTCCTGAGCTGGTTCTCAAGTCGACCCCGCCGCGGCAGAGGTGACGGCCCGTGCTCACCGTCACCACCTGCGCGCCCACTCGGCGGCTCACCAGCGTTCCGGCCGTAGTCGCTGAGCTCGGGCAATCGCTCACGACCGACGAGCAGGGCATCCTCGCGTCCATCATCGACGCGGTCACCTCCGCGATCGAAAGCTTCTGTGAGGCGCCGTCCTTCGCGCGCGAGGCGATCTCAGAGACGCTGAGGGGATACGGCGAGACGACGATCGAGCTGACCCGCCGCCCGGTGCTCTCCGTCAGCCTCATGACTCTCGACTCGGAAGCCATCACCGACTTTGAGATCGAAGACGCGGACTTCGGGCGGATCTACCGCCGCGCCGGGTTCGGGTGGACGGCGCAAAGCCGCTTCTCTCTCGGCGGCCGCAGCTCGTGGCTCGGCTACGGGCATCCCGTTCCGGGCAGTGAGGAGCCCCAGATCGGCGCCACGTATGTTGGCGGCTACATCCTCCCTGAACAGTTCCTCGTGTCCGTGGCCACGCTGTCGGTCGTCTCGGCCGACCAGTCGTTCAACGCCCCGGCCGGGACGTTCCCCGCGATGCTGAAGGGCGGCGACACCTTGATCGTGTCGGGATTCACGAACCCCCTCAATAACGGCCGCTTCGTCGTCGCGGCCTCGCCTGCGCCAACCACGTCGAAGGTGGTGGTCTCCGGAGCGGCCCTGGTGACCGAATCCGCCGCGGCCGGGCGGTCGATGCGCTTCGACGCGCCGGCCCACTGCCGATCGCTCGCGGCTTTGGAGCGGGCCGCGATCATCTCTTCCCGCGCAGCATGGCTCACCCGGGCCGACGATCCTTCGGTGATCGAGCGCCAGGTCGCGCAGCTGCGAACGCGTAAGTCGGAGGGTTTCAATCAGGATCCCCTCCTCGCCCTCCCCGGCGAGGCCATCGGGTATCTGCGTCCGTGGATGAGGAGCGCCTAGGTGACCGAGTACTTCAGCCCTTCGTTCATCCTGATCCTCGCCACGACCATCGGCGGCCACATCGCCACGCTGGCCGTCATGCGCTACAAGAACGACGCTCAGGGGAAAGAGATCGACGCCCTGAAGCAGGCTCAGAAGCAGGCCGAGGCCGATCGCAACGAGATCGAGAAGGCCATGGCGCTCCTACAAAAGGACGTGGACTTCGCGTCGCGCCGCTGGGACGAGACCTCCGGGCGCATCGACTCAGCCCTGATGAATCTCCGCGTCGAAGCCGCCCGCTCCGAGGCCAAGATTCTGTCCCACGTGGACCTGAGCTTCGCGTCTATCAAGGAGATCGTCAGAGACGCGATCAAGAACTATCAGCCCAGTCACCACGGGCAGGCGGACGCGTGATCCAGCCCGCCCTCCTGAGCATGATGACGACTCCGGTCGTCTGGACGCCCTACGCGGCGAAGACGGGTGCGGGCTATGGCGACGCCTCCTACAACGCCGGGGCGGCGAAGACCGTCCTTTGTTCGATCCAGGGCGGCATGTGGCGCGTGATCTCGCGGAGCGGGTCCTCCGAAGGCCAGATGGTGGACTCGCGTCAGCAGATCATCGCCCGCCCCACGTGCACGGACGGCACCCCGTTCACGCCCCGGCTGAAGGACAAGATCACCCTGCCCGCGGTCTACGACCCCACCGAACCGCCGATCATCGCCGTAGACCCGAAGTTCGACGAACAGAACGGGACGCTGAATCACGTGGTGATCCACCTGTGAGGGTCGAAGTGAAGATGTCCGGTGAGCTGCTGCGCGAGCTGCAGGACCTGGGCGCCCGCGCCCGGCCCACGGCGAAGAAGATCCTCGAGGGCTTCGGGCCCCGAATCGTCCTCCGCGCGAAAGAGATCGCCCCGGATGACCCTGACGGAGAGACGCCGGACCTGCGTCACTCGATTCGCTTCGTCACCCGCATGTCCCGTGGGGGTGTCCGCCTATCGGTCATCGCCGGCGGCGCTGAATTGGATGCCAAGCTCCGAGCGGAGCACAGGAAGGTCCCTGGCGCCCACGAGGTCTATGCGTTCGTACAGCACGAAGACCCCACGATCAGGCACACGCGGGGCCAGTCGAACTTCATCGGCGCCCCGTTCATGGCCACCGTGCCTCTCATCGCTGAGGCATTCGACAAGGAGCTGACCAGTGCTCGGGGCTGAGATCGTGACGTACCTTCAGACCGAGGGCCTCGGCACGGTGGACGTCAACCTGTTCGGGGTGGCCTTCCCTCACGATGCTCCGGACGCCGCGGTCTGCGTCGTGGAGCACGAGGGCCGATCCGTCGGCACCTTCGGAGACTCCCTGAGCGCCGAGGCGCTGCAGGATGCGGAGTTTCAGGTGATCGTCCGCGGCGCGCGCGATGCCGCCGGCGCCGCGCGCACGAAGGCCGCAGCGGTCCGGGACAAGCTGAACCGACTCGGGCCCGTGACGCTCTCCGGGACGCGATATCTCAACGTTCTGGCCTCGACGGTCTACTGGATCCGCTGGGACGACGAAGGCCGCGCTCTCTATGGCATCCGCTGTCTGGCGGACAAGGAATAGCCATGACGCGCGCCGAAGAGATCCTGATTCGCAGCACTGCCCGCGCGCTGCACGCCGCGGCCGACGGCCTCATGTCGCTCGTGGCCCGCGAAGAGCCCTCAAACGTCGTCAGGTGCCCCGGATGCGGTTCCACCAATGTGGCGGAGGCGGGTGACGATCTCGTCTGCGCCGAGTGCAACGCCAACTTCAAAGTCTAAGGAGACCTCCCATGCCCAAGTACATCGTCCGCGCCGGTTTCAACACTCACGCCCCCGGAGGCACGCGCCTCGCCAATGGGCGCATGGCTGAGGTCCGCTTCGAGATCGGCGATGAGATCACGGAGCAGAGTGTCACGCCCAAGGCGATCGAGACGCTTCTTGCGGCTGGAGCGATCGAGCAGGTGGAGCCGACGCCGACGGCCGAGGTCGCTCCCGTTGTCGACGCGCCTCTCGCCGTCGAAGACCCGTCTCCGGCTCCCAAGCCCAAGAAGTAAAGGAACTGAGGCCCCACCATGCGCGATAAGATCCGGTGCACCGCTTGCCGACGCTGGCTCTTCGTTGCGCTGGGGCCGTTTCGGATCGAGATCAAATGTAAGTGCGGGAAGATCCAGGTGCTGAGCCATGCTCCCGCAGTCGTACCCCCCGCACCCGTCCAACCCTCGTAGTTCGCGACCACACCCCCGAAGAGGCCAGAGCCCGTGAGGCCAGAGCCCGGAAATAGGAGTTTCCGGCAATGGCAAAAGTTCACGGCAAAGGCACAGTCGTCAAGCTGGACGACCTCTCTGGCGCGCTCGCCACAATCAGCTCGGCGATCGTCTCGAGCAAATTCTCTCCGAAGGTCGATCGGCCGAACACGACGTGCTTCGGCGCGCGCGGTGCGCGGCGCGAGCTGATCGGCCTCGTCGACAACGACGTGGTTCCGATCAACGGGTTCTACCAGCGCGTCGCCGGCACGAAGGTCCACGGCAAGGGCGCCGCGGTGCTCTTCGACGGGATCAACATGGCCCCGTTCTTCAAGGGCGTGACGGTCCGGAACAGCGTGGCCCTCGATCCGACGACGTGCTTCGGCGCGCTCGCGGTGGAGCGAGACCTCGCGGGCCTTCAGGACGCTGACGCCGACTGCAACGGGTTCTATGACCCCGCGGTGAACGGCTCCTGGGCGACTATCAAGGCGGCTCTCGCGGCGGCTTCGGTCATCTTCTCGCTCGCCCCCGAGGGCTGGACCCTCGGCAACCTGGTCGAGATGGGGAAGGGCACGTTCGAGGACATGGACGTGTCGTTCGACGTCGACAAGCCCACGCCGATCACGGCGAAGGCCTCGGCGGACGATGCGTGGGACCTCGGCGTCTGCCTTCACGGTCTCATCAACGAATCGGCGGCCGCCAACTACACCGGCGTCGACGAGACGGCCGCCACCGCGAACGGCGGCACCGGGCACCTGCACTGCACGTCCTTCACGTCCGGCTCCTGCACGGTCAAGATCCAGCACTCGGTGGATGACGTCACCTACGTCGACCTCATCACCTTCACCGCCCTGACCGCCGTCGGTGCGCAGCGCGTGGAACTCGCGGCCGGAACGACCGTCAACCGCTACGTCCGCGCGCAGAGCGCGGGCACGTTCAACCTCACGTTCGTCGCCTGCTTCGCGCGCCTCGGGTACGCGTATGGCGCCGCCGGCACGTATCGCCACTTCCGCGGCCTCATCGCGCGTAGCGCGACCTCGAGTCTGCAGATCGGCCCCTCCGGGTCCGCGACCAGCGCGGAACGGATCAACGCCGAGGTGCGCCTCCGTCAGATCGAGCTGAGCTGCAACAACGAAGAGGTTGTGAAGTTCGGTGGAGAGCTGCTCGTCACCGGCGCTGTCACCCACGACGTCTTCTAAGCCCGTAAGTCCACCCACCCCCACAAGAGAGACCGGAGAGTCCGGAGAAAGAGATGCCATGAACGAGCACACCATCACCCTGGGAGGCGAGACGTTTCGTCTGTACTACAACACGAAGACGTCAGCGCTTCTCCTCGAGACGCAGCGACCGGATAACACTATCTTCCAGCTGCTGGATTCGAACCGCCTCGGCGACATGATTCTCCTCACCGTCGCCGGGATGGACGAGACGCACGAGAAGGACAAGCGCAAGCAGCTCACCACCACGGCGCTGCAGCGCATCGCCGAACGTGTGGGGGACCTGGTTGACCAGGAGGTGGAGAACGGGGTGGAGTGGAGGCATCTCTTCCTCCCGGTGAAGCGCGCGATCGGCGCCTCGGGCATCGCCGGGCTGATTCTGGACTTCGATGAGGACGGCTCCGTTCGGGCCCCAAAAGCTCAGCCGTCCAGTGTTCCCGCGGCTTCCTAGCTACATGGGCTGGAATCCTCGGGAAGACACCCAGGGCCGCGGCCGCGCTCGAGCCGGTGGAGCTGTATGGGCTCGTCGCTGCGAGGCGTCGGGCCTTTCGGCGCCAGTTGAGCGTGGCCGCGTGGGTGTTGGCCGAGCTTCAGTGGATCATCACGCGAGCCGTGGCGAAGGGCATTTCCCTGGCACTCGGCGGCGATCGCAAGCCCCCCGAGTACTGCACCTCAAAGGAGATCTTCGACCGCGCGCCGCAGTTCGATGTAACAGTCGACGAGTCTGACGACGACGGTCGGTAGGCACCACGATGCCCAGGACGATCACCTATACCTTCATCGCGGACGTCGACAACTTCGAACGTCCGCTCGCCGGCGCGAAGCGCAAGGCCGCTGACTTCTTCTCGTCGATCGAGAAGGACGCGAAACGCCTGTTCTCCGGCAAGCAGCTCGCCGCCGGACTGAAGGACGTCGGGTCAGCGATGACCACGGCCTTCACGCTGCCCATCGTCGCCGGATTCGGAGCCGTCGTGAAGGCCTCGAGCGACTTCGACAGTGAGATGACGAAGTCCCTCGCGATCATGGGGCCGATCAGCGACGGGATGCGCCGGAAGATGGAGGACAACGCCCGGAGCGTCGCGAAGACGTTGGGCGTGAGCCACACCGAGGCCGCGAGGAGCTACTACAGCCTCGCGTCGGCCGGCCTCTCCGCTACCCAGTCAATGCAGGCCCTACCCCAGGTCGCGATGTTCGCGAAGGCCGGCATGATGGAGATGGGCTTGGCCACCGACCTCCTTGTCAGCTCTCAGACGGCGCTGGGTCTTTCTTTCAAGGATCCCGTCAAGAACGCCCAGGAGCTGGTGCACGTCTCCGACGTCCTCGTGAACGCGAACAACGGGGCCATCGGCTCGGTGCAGGCCTTCGCCGAGGCCCTTTCGAACAAGTCGGCCGCCGCGATGCGCACGTATCACCAGACCGTCGAGCAGGGCACGGCCGTACTGATGGCATACGCGCAGGCGGGCATCCAGGGAGCGACGGCGGGCGAGCGCTACGACATCCTCCTCCGCGAACTCACCAGCGCGGCGCTCAAGCACGCCGGCGCGTTCAAGCAGGCGAAGATCGCAGTCTTTGACCACACCGGCGCCATGCGTCCGATGTCGGACGTGATCGGCGACATCGAGAAGCGGTTCTCCGGGATGTCCGACGCGCAGCGCGGCGCCGAGCTGGGGATGCTGGGCATCAAGGCGAAGTCTCAGAGCGCAATTCTCGGGCTCCTCGGCATGTCCCAGGCGATTCGAGACAACGAGGCGACCTTGAAGGCGCAGGGCTCCACCGCTCTCGTGGCGCAAAAGCAGATGCAGAGCTTCGCCTCGCAGATGACGCTCCTGAAGACGTCCGTCGTCGATGTCGCCATCTCCCTTGGGCAGGTCCTGCTGCCGATCGCGACGAAGGTCGTCGCGGTCGCGAAGGACAATCTGGTTCCCGCAGTGCAGTCGGCCGTGACCTGGTTCAAAGCGCTCCCCCCGACCGCGCAGGATGCCGTCATCGGATTCACTGGACTTGTGGCCATCGCGGGCCCGGTGGCTTACGCCTTGGGTTCGGTGGCCACGACCGTCGGCACCGTGACGCGTGCCGTGAAGGTCCTCATGGCCACCAACATGGCGGCGTCGATCTCGACGTGGGTGGTGGCCCTGGCCGGGGGGCAGGGGCTAATAGGCGTCCTCGGCGCGGCCGGCGGCGCGCTGTCTGGATTCCTCGCCGTCGCTGTCCCCTGGGGCGTGGCGGCCGGCGCCGTCTTCACGGGCGTCTACTACACCGTCAAGAAGCTCATCGACGCGATTCCGGGCCTCCGTCCCGCGATCGACATGGAGATGGCGAACGTGTACCGGTGGGTGACGGGCACGAAGGGGAGCAAGGAACTCGAGGATCCGCTTCAGAACTCCGCCCTCGGGCCCGCGACCCGGGCGTTTCTGTCCGGCGGTGGCAAGTCGCCCGCCCTCGGCGCGGCGACCACAGACGCGAAGGCCCTGGGCGACGCAGCCGCGAAGGCCAGCGCGGCCGTCAACGAACTTGCGGCCAACATCGGAAAGCCTGCGAAGAAGGGCTTCCTGCAGGAGTACCTCGAGGAGCTGCGCAAGGTTCCGAACACGGTGGCTGAGATCGGCCGTGCCGTGCGGGAATCGATCGAGCAGGGCGCCGCGCGTGCAGGATATGGCGCTCTCCCAGCCACATCTCTCGGCGGAATGACCACCATCGTCGGTAGTGCCGGAAACCCGGCCGGATGGGACCTCCCGACGAACGCCTACGGATGGAACCAGGGGTCCGACTACAAGCCCGGCATCGCGCGTCTCGGCGACGCTGGGGGATCCGACTGGTACAACCACGCCGGGCAACCCGGCTACGAGATCCCACCGCGGGTGACGGGCCAGCTCGAGCGCAACCTGCAGAGTCTCTCGAACATCTTCTCGCTGGCGTCCGGGAAGATCGCGAAGACCATCTCATCGATCGCGGGCGCCGGGTCGGGCCTCGCGGGCGGCATCAGCGCCCTGAAGGAGGGCGGCTTCGGTTCCGGTCTCACGGGCCTCCTGGGGAAGGCCGGGGCGATTGGATCAATCGCGGCCTCCGCGTTCTCCATCGGCTCGTCACTCTTCAGCTTGTTCAAGGGAAAGCCCAAGGAGCCACCCCCGCCCCCGCCGAAGGAAGTGGACCAGGCAACGTGGAACACCCACGTGAACGACCAGCTGTCGAAGGGATCCGCTGGACTCGCCGCCGGCGTCGCGGGCATCAAGATCGGATCCGTCGCCGACCTCACGGCGCAGGCCTCGATCGCCGGACAGCAGTTCTGGGCGGTCTTCAAGACCCAGGGCATCATGGCCGCGGCCGCGAGCGTGAAGGACGTTGTCGGCAAGCTGGTGGGCGAGCTGGGGCAGTACGGGTCGGCCGCGGCTGAAGCGATCCTTGGTCCCATCTCGCAGCTCACTAGCCTGGCCGGGAACGAGATGTTCGCCGGCGCCGCGGAGGGTGCGAAGGGCTTCGCGGATGTGCTCGCGTCTCAGGTCAACGCGCGCATGCCCATGTCGATCGCGCAGTTCGACGCCTACGGTCAGCAGGCCGCGGCCGCGTTCGCACAGGCGAAGCAGGCGGCCATCGACTCAGGCATGTCGATCGAGCAGGCCAACGAGGCGGCCTTCGGCGCCACGGGGCCGCTCATTCAGACCATCATCGACGCCGCGGCGCAGTACGGCATCACCCTCGATTCGAACACGCAGTCTCTCGTCGATCAGGCGAAGGCCTCCGGCATCGCGTTCTCGACGTCGTCGACGGATCGCCTCATCATGTCCGTCGACGCGCTCACCTCCGCCCTGGGCGGCGTCCCTCCGAAGCTCGCCGCCATCACCGACGGCGTCAACGGGATCCCGACGAACCGTCAGGTCAACGTCGACGTCGTGTACCACGATGGCGGCGGCATCCGGAACCCCGACAACGGAGGAACGCCCGACCCAGACAACAGCTTCGCGTCCGGTACCGGCGGGCTGAGGGACTTCGGCCGCAGCAGCCTCGCGGTGCTTCACGGCCGCGAAGCCGTCCTCACTGAGCCGCAGTACGCGCGGCTGAAGGCCTCCGCCAACGCCACCCAGCTCGAGATTGCGAAGGCGGGCTCCGGGGTCTCCCTTTCCTTCGGGGACATCCACGTGGTGGCGAACGACGCGGCCGGAGGCCGAGAGGCCGCACTGGCGTTCAAGGAGCAGCTCGAGGACATGCTCGTCAACAACACGGCCGGGCTGCGCGAGATGATGCGCCGGCGGCTGCAGATCGCCTGATGCCGGGCCGTCTCACCGCCGGGCAGCTCGTGCAGGTGCGCAAGCCCTCTGCGCGCGTCTTCCCGATCGCGAAGGTGTCGTGGCCGGACGTCACCTCCTACTACTCCGAGGTGGGCGTGCCCCTCTCGTCGGCCCGCTTTGGACCGATCTCGCCCCGGGTCGATGAGTGGGAGGACATCGCGTACAGCGAGCCCGACTACCTCGCCGGGCTGCAGGGCGTTCAGACGTCGATCACGCTGTCCGACCTCGATCGCACCATCAGCGATCGCATGGCGAGTCGCTACCGTCCCAGCATCGAAGGCTGCGCGGTCCAGATCTTCTTCGTCACGGATGACGCGACGAACCCGGATATCGTCTTGTTCACCGGGATCATCGTGGAAGTGCAGCGGGTCTCTACGTTCAGGTGGAAGCTGATCCTGAGGGTGAACGACTCCGCTCTGATGCAGGGCGCCTTCGCCCTCCCCATAGTTGACGACTACACCTACCCCCAGGCCCTCGCCGACGCGGGGAAGGTGATGCCGCTACCGTTCGGATGGTTCGACTCGAACGACGGGAGCGTGGCCGGATCGGGTGGGAGTCTGCCCGCGATCCGGACGGGACTCTCCGACGGCACCGGAGGCTTCCCATACCGCTATCTGGCGTCCGTCAACTGGCTCAGCAGCGTCAAACGGGTCTGCGTCTCAGGCGTGGCCCTCTCGAACGCAGCGTGGGTCTGCCGTCGCGTGAGCGCCCGTCAGACGCTCGCCGTCACGGAGATCTGGCTCGCATCCGACCCGGGCACGTCCCTGGTGACCTACGACTGTTGGGGCATCGGCAAGGACGCGACGGACATCTATCTGAACGCCTCGTACAAATACACGTATGGGACGGGCCAGCCGATCCGCAACCCGACCGAACAGATGCGCTGGCTCCTCCTGAACCACGTGTTCGGCGCCTACCGCCCCACGATCATCGCAGCGGCCGCCGGCTTGCCCGTCTCCTATGTGATTCCGGCCGCGCTCACCACCGGCCCGCTCGACGCCACGTCATGGGACGCGGCGATCGCCTTCGACGAACAGCGCATCTTCCGCGGGTGCGTCCCGCCGATTACGGACCCGTCTGCGTCGCCGGCGCAGTTCTTTGCCGACTGGTGCCGTGCCTGGGGGAAGTCGCCCTACTGGACCCCGGAGGGCACCCTCGCCCTCTCCTCGTCATCCGACTGGAACGTGGAGCCTACGGACCTCGCAGCCACCCAGTACCTGCGAAGGGTGCGGACTGGCACAGAGAATGCCTTCGCGCCGGTGCGCACCGCGAAGAATCAGCGCATCGAGAAGCTCACCAGCGCGGCCTGGGTCGTCCCGTCGTCCGGCGCGAACCGCTCTCCTCAGGTCGTGATGGCGGGCCCCGTGAGCAACCCGAAGAGTGACGTCTTCCACAATCGATTCACGGAACCCGCGGGCAACTTCGATCCCACCGTCATGCCGTCGACGACCCGTGTGTACCTGGTCGACTCGGCCATGCAGTTCGGCAACACGTTCCTGCTGAACGGCGCCGCCCTGACGAACCTGCACGCCCTGCAGTTCGGGGCCACCACCCTGCTCGAGACCACCGGGGTGAATCCGCCCCTGTTTCGGGCGGGTGTCGATCCCTACCTTCCGAACGGCCGGCCCTATGCCGAGTTCTCTGTGGCCAACGCGCGGTGGATGTTCGGACAGGCGGGCGATTCATGGGGGTCGATGATTACGGCATCGGAGCACACGATCTGGGTAGTGTTCAAGTTCTCGAATGCGACCAGGAACGACGCGATCCCTAACCGCAACCACCCCATCATCACAGACAAGAGCGGCGGCTTCACTGGGATTTACCTTAAGAAGGTCGGCGCGAGTTACTTCGTTTACGCGCACGGCTGGCCGGGCGCCGACTGCACCACAGGAGCCCCTGAGGTCTTTCCGAACACTTGGTACATCGCGCGCTCCAGGCACTACGGCGGGGTGCTGTACTTCTCGATCGACAACTTTTCAGAGACCTCGGTCGCGTGCGGCTCTCTTTGGTCCACGGCCGGTCTGATCGCGTTGGGCGGCGTCGTCGACGTGCGCGGGGCCATCTATTCGGACGTGTCGGTGGCCGCCGTCGTCATCTCGAACTCAGGCATCAACACGACGCAGCAAGGCAACGAGACGCACCCTGCGACGCCCGGCCTGCACGACAACTACCGGATCTGGTCTCAGCTGAAGGATCGTTATGGGATCTAGAACTATTTGCGCCGAGTGCGCGCATCGAGCCCTCATCGACACCTCGGCCGATACGCCTCCAGATGCCGTGCGCGTCGTCGCCCAGGGCGGAACGCCGAGCTGTCTCGCCCCTGAGATGTTGCGCGACCCGGTGACCGGCCTCGGGCGCCTCCCAAGACCCTGCGAAGCCATCAACGTGGTGGCGGCCTGTCCGTGGTTCGACGTACGGAAGGACGTCGCCGCTCCTAACCGCGAGGGCGATCTCCGGGTTCGCGGCAAGGTTGAATGGATCGAGGCCGCCAAGGCCGTTGGCGGTGTGATTCCTGGGCTTTCCAATGCCGAGCTCGAGGCGCTCCGCGCACGAGAGGCCCGGAAGACTCTCCCGCGGCCGCCGTTCCCGCCTCCGCCACCGAACGAATCGGTCTCGGCCGCGATCGTCATTGCGAACGAAAGAGCCGAGGTGAAGAAATGAGTCAGGCGCTCCACGGGAACGGCGTTCGCGCGAACCGCGACGTCCGGTCGCGCGAGCTTGCGGAAAGGCAGTTCGCTCCCGCGAGTCACACGCGAGAAGCACACCTCGAGCAGCTCGACCTGAGTCTGGGGGACAGCGTCGCCGTATGCCACTTCGGCGCGCGGTGGGGGGAAGACAAGGCGAATCGTCGTCACCATCGGCTGACGGGAATGACCATCAACCCGGGCGCGCGGTCGGTGAAGTGCACGGTCCGCGATGACCGCGAGGCCCTCATGCAGGGGACCTGGCTCCGCTTCAACTTCGTCGACCAGGGCGACTACTGGAGCGGGATGTTCTCCGTGATGCCCCACGCCGGGCTCTCCTACTGGACGGGCGGCTGCACCATCGCCCCCGACCCCGCGGACGGCATGGTCCAGCGCCGGCTGTCTCGCTCGTACTCTCGTCAGGGACCGCGAGGGCAGGTTCAGATCGGATCCAACGGTGGCGGCCTGCTTGTGGAGCGCTGGTCCTACGCCTTCCTCGCGCGCTCGGCGTATGTCTCAGGGGTCACCGGCCTCGCGGCCACGGCCGGGAACTCGACGTTCACGAACGTCACGCAGGCGGCGCCGGGAATGCGCTTCCGGTGGGCACTTCCCGACGATCCCAGCTCCTGGACGTCGCAGATCATTCAGATTACGGCGGCCGCGGCCGCACCCACGGGCGGGGGCTACTCCCACCCGCTCAGCAACACCATCCCCGCCGGGCAAACCACCTGCGTCATCATCGACCACGTCGACGAGATCGGCGCCGTCTTGTACTGGTCGCTGGTTCGGACGAGCGACGGCCTTTCGTGGAACGACGCCACCTCTACCTGGGGTGGTGCGGTCAACAATGCGATGGCGAACATTGCCAGCCGGTGGGATCGGTACGTCAGCAATCCGATCACCGCACCGGCCGGAGCCACCACGTACACGCTCACGATTAAACAGACGACCGGCGGCACGGTCAGCCGCAAGAACTGGGTCGCCTGCGCGGAGATCCAGGCGCGAGGGTTCCCGCATTCCGCGATCGTGACCGACACATTCGCGTCGACGGATCCGAACCCCTACGCCTCGGGCGCCCCGACGTCGTCGGATCAGCTCTCGATGAGCAACAAGGCCTTGGTCCCGGGCGGAGTGGGGAGCGTTCTTAGGCACAAGCGCGGAACCTTCGTCGCGAAGTTCAAGCGCAACTGGCACGGCACCGAGGGCGGCGTGAATCAGCGCTTCGGCCAGTACGGGTCGGTCATCGAGCAGCCCCTCGCGATCCGTCTTTACCACGACGGGACAAACGACCGATGGGTGGCCGTGATGTATGACGCCACGGCATCTCTGACGGCGATCGCCGTGACGCAGACGTTCAGCGGGTACGACCCGACGAGCGCCTTCGACATGCTTGTGGCTATCCGGTGGGCCTCCCCGACCTCTGAGGGCGGCGAGTTAGACGCGAAGTACGGTTCGGCCGGCGCCGGGACGCAGCAGAACTTCGACGTGGTGGCCATCACGGGCCCGAACGGGGTGATGGCGGTCGCGAACGGCACGCGCCCGTCCCAGCCCCCGAACGTCGACAACGCCACCCTGCAGTTCGGAAACAACGACGCTAACGAAGGCCTCGACGCGGCATTCCAGTTGATCGGGATCACGGACTACGTCCTGTCTGATGCCGAGCTGCTCGCTCTCGCCCGCGCCTGAAGGGATATCGCCATGGGAATGCTTGCTTGTGTCGGCCGGGACGCCAACGTCTTCGCTACGGCCTCCGTCGTCACACCGTCGACGGCGATGAATACCCTCTTTCCGATCGGGGGGCTCACTGACGGCGTGCCTGGCGTTGAGGCCGCCTTCAACGCCGCTGCGGCCGGCCAGAACTGGACATTCGATCTGGCTCTCTCGGGTCTGAACGGCGGCATGGAAGGCACGTGGCCCGCCTCCAACGGTGCGAACGTGTCGACGGGCACGGGTGCGGCCGTACAGTCCGCCACGTTCGTCAAGCTCGGCGCGGCCTCTACGCGTTGCACCGGGGGGGCCTCAGGCGTCGGCCGCTATCGCCTGAAGTACTCGCTGCGCACGGGCTTCCGGTACCGGCTCAGCGTGTGGGGACGAAACACCACGACCGCGACGTGCAAGGTGCAGATCATCAACGCTGAGACCGGGCGATATCTGCAGGTCGGCGGCGCGTCCTGGGGCGCGGCCGTGGACTGCGTGACCACGGCCACCACCACCTTCGTGGAGATGACCGTCGGCTTCACTGTCGAGAGCTGGGCCACGTGCGGGAATAAGGACCGCGCGGAGATCTGGGTGGAGATGTACTGCAGTCAGAACGAATTCGTGTACTTTGATGAGCTGCAGATCTGGCCAGAGCTGGACCTCGTCGCGGTCCTCGGGCACAACATCGACGTCGCCAACGGTCCGCAGATTCGCACGTCGACGGACAACTTCGGCGCCGTGGACACGCTCGCGGCGACCATGACCCCTCAGCGTCCGGCCTTTTTCTCGAAGCTCGTCTCGTCCATCACGCGGCGCTACGTCCGGATCACGTTTCCGCTCGCGAACGTCGCCGGCGCCCCGAAGCTCGGCGAGCTGTTCGGGGGCCAGTACCTGGCACCCGCCCGCGGCGTGTCGGCGGTCGTCGGCGAGGCCGTGGTCAGCATCGACCGGCCGCAGATCGTGTCCGACTTCCAGACATTCAGCTTGGCGGACTTCGCCCGCACGTCCCTCGCCCTGCCCATGCACCTCCTCACGAGCGCCAACCACAAGGAGCTGAGAGACGAGATCGTGGGCCGCTCGGCAGGGTCGCTCTACCCGGTCGTCATCGCGCCGGACGACGTCCTCGAGGGCGACCTGGTCGTGATGGGACGCCTTGGCGGGGCGCAGGCGTATAAGCGGATGCCGGTCGACCAGAGGGAGACGTCTCTGGTCATTGAGGGTCTGCCCTACGCGACCGTGGTCTCCTAGCAGCGCACCCTGGTCCAGGGTAGCCAGTCGGGATCCTCGATCAGGATCACCGTCCGCCCTGCGCCGTCGACGGAGATCGTCACCAGCTGGTCGTTTCGCTCGCAGGCACCTTCGTTCCGGAGGAGGCGCTCCTGCAGCTCGGGTTCGCCCGGCGTGATGAACAGCCGCACCCCGCCAATGTCGATGGCCGCGTGCGATCGCCGCACGGCCGACTCAACCGTGGTGAGGGTCTGAGCCGTGGGGCTTATGCAGCTCGCCTCACCTTCGATCGGCGTGAGTGTGTACGACCAGCGATTCCGGAAATAGTTCGTGGGGTCGTGCCTGGTCGGGTCGTCGGCCGAGAGCGCGGAGACGATCGCCCGGCACCTTCCGACCTCGACGACCGCGGCGCCGGAAAAGCGCTCCAGGGAAGGCCCGCCGTCCCCAAGCCGTCCCACGCTCTTCTGATCGCCTTCAGCGCCGGATTTGTAAGTGGCGCGAACGATGGCGTTTAGGGTGGTGGACCGCGCCGGGATCGAACCGGCGGCCTCCTGATTGCGAACCACACCCGCACGGTTCTCGATGGTTCCGGCCTGTTCGCTTACGTTCTCCACTGCGGCCAGTATTGACGCGGTGAAAGTCGCAATAGAGACGCAACTGATGAGCAACACGAGGGATGCACGAAGAGGCTGAATCCTTCGCTCCCCCGTCCCCACGCCGTCCCGGAGTCTCGAACCCCGAAACGTCACTGTGGCCTCACTTCCGAATTGAGGGCAAGCTGAAGTCTGTCGGCTAGCCCGATGTCGAGGAGTCCATCCGCCACCTCGGCCCGGATATCGCGCCCGGACTCGACAAGACCGTCACGAGTCCATATCTCAATGCCGCCTTCCCAACGCATCGAGCAGGACCGAAACTCCTGAGACGTGATGCGCGTGTGAAGGTCGACTTGGTCGAACGAGCGCGGAAGATTGTCCGCAAAGAGCAGCGAGGAGCAGTGCTTCGAAACAGACACCACGCGAAAGGCCCGGCTCGCAGCTCCCAACACGATGATCGTCTTGAGACCCATGCTCGTGCTATCCAAGAAGTCATCGGGCACCATCACCACGCGCGGATCAGGCTTGTTGGCGTCCTGGTCGACGCCGAGAAGGCCTTGCGCTATCTCGGCCCGAATGTCGCGGCCCGCCTGGACCTCTCCGTCGCGGGTCCATATCTCAATGCCCCCCCACGTAAGCGAACAGTGCCGAAACATCAGCTTCTCGATAGCTATGTCGGGTCGGCCACCGTCCTCGAACGATCGCGGAAGGTTCTTCGGAAGGAAGAGGGTGGTGCACTCCTGCGCGACGCCCATGACCTGGAGCCTCGCATCGTCCAACAAGAGAATCGTCTTCATGCCCGCCCTCCCTCTGCAGCTCTGAACGATGACCGCCGCAGCGAGTCTATCCAGTCGGCGTACTTCTGCAGCGCCTGACGCCGAGCGTCCAGGAGCGTCGCCTTGTTATAGGTGCGGCGCACCCGCGGCCCTTCCGGCGCGTGATCGAGGATCTTGTCAATGACGTGAGGGGGGATGTCGAGAGTCTCGCTCATGTGTGTCGAGAGCGTGGTGCGGAGGTCGTGGATTCGCCACCGCTCCGCCTTTCGGCCGAGGTGCCGATCGACGCCCGCCTTCAGCCACTTCACCCAGTACGACTCCCAGTCGATCGGCTCGTAGGTCCCCCGCCGGCGCCGTGGGAAGAGCAGCGGCCCAGGGCCGTCGGCAATCTCCTCGAGGCGGCGCCGCACGATGACGGCCGCCTGACGGCTCAGAGGCACCGAGTGCGCGCGCCCGGACTTCATGCGGCCCGCGGGCACACGCCACATCGCCGCGCCCTCTGTCTCGAGGTCCTCGAACTCCTCCGCACGGGCGCCGACGACCGCGGACACGCGAAGGCCGGTCAGCGCGAGCAGCATCGCGCACGCTGCGCGCGGGTCACCACTGCGCTTCCCCTTCCTGCGGACCTTGCGGAGCGAGTGATCCTGGATGTCGTCGACGGCGCGCACGAAGGCCCGCATCTCGTCGGCCGACAGGAAGCGTTCATTCGCGCGCTCCACGAACTGACGCTTCAGCGTCGCGATCGGTGACGCCGCGAGCATCTCGCGATCGACGCCCCACCGATAGACGCGCCGGAGGAACTCATGCGTCCGGTTCGCAATCCACCCGGAGCGCGGCCGCTGCCCGTCGGGGCGCATCGGGTGATTCGCCTTCGGCAGCATGTCGTCGAAGAAGGCGATCAGCTGCCGACTCGTCACCGCGGCCGCCACATGGTCGGCGATGGGCGGCAGCTCGCGCGCGAGGATCTCCTCGTAGCCCTGGAGCGTCGCCGGTCGCAGGGAGCCGCTGACGGCGTCCAGGCACTTCCGCGCGAGCTGGCCCACGGTGAGGCCCGCGGCATCCTGCCGGCGGATGGCCTCGCGCGGGTCGACGCCCGTCCAGACTCCGGCGAGAAGGGGCCGCGCCTTGTCGCGGGCTTCCTTCAGGGTCAGCTCGTCGACGGTGCCCAAGGGCACCCGGATCGTCTCTCCGTGCCGTTCGTACTTGAGGCCGTAGGTTCGTCTCGTGCCGCGCACGCGCAGCACGAACCGCGGGAGATCGGTGTCGCGGTACTCGCCTTCGCCGAGGCTCAAGACGTTCTTCTGGGTGAGCTGGAGCTTCATGCAACAAGAATCGCCGCCGCGTCAAGTGCTATTCTGAGCATCAGTCAACGGAGGGCGCGCATGGCCAAAGAGCCCGAAGTACCGGGGCCTGACAAGATCATCGAGGCGTGGGCCATTGCGATCTCGTGGCTGTTCCCCGGCTTCCTCACATTCTGGGGTGTCCGTTACGCCCTCGGCCCCCGCTTTCCGGACGTTCCCGGCATGGATACGAACGCCGGGTTCTTCCTGGTGCTGGTCGCCTCCGGGGCCTTGGGCCTACTCCTTGCCGGCATTCGCCAGATCCTGCTCGACGAGTTTCTGTGGGAGCTGGGGAACAAGGGCGTTCCATTCCTGGAGATCGTCAAGACCGAGTACGCGGACCAGCACCGATGGGACCCAGGCTTTGAGACCGCCCACCGCGACGTGCGCGCGATGTTCTGGCCCTACTACCAGTTCTACGGAAATAGCTTCGCCGGCGCTGTTCTGTTCTACGCGGCGTGGGTGTACGCGCGCGGCTTCTCGTGGACGCCATTGGCTGTGTTCCTCGCCGCGTCGTTCGTTCTCATCTTCAACGCCCGCTTCGCCCTAAACCGTTTCCTGAAGCGCCGAGAAAACCTCGTAGTCCAATGGGAACGACATCACCCACAGCCAACAGAAGGAGACCCAGTTCGAATGCCAAACGGAGATCGCAGCCACCCGCCCGCAACCCCGACCCCTCAGGGCACTGGACCTGGGCCTACGCGCTCCGTTCCGCCACCTCAGCCCTCGCGGCCAAGTCCGCCCCCGGCCCCGAAGAAGTAGCCCGGCCCGCGTAGACTGCCCCCGCGGCCCCGGAGCCCGACTCCTCCCACCCCGGAATGCCCCCGGGCTTCGGGCCGCACCTCCCAAGAGGAAGGGGCACCATGGCCACGATCAACATCGCGTTCGACCTAGCCGACGATGGGCAGGCGCGGGACTTTCGCGCTTCGAGCGTCGCCCCCGAGCTCCTACGAGTACTCGTCGACTTCTTCATCCATGCGGCGGATCCGAAGTCACCTCTAGCTGCCCGTGGTGAAAGCCGCGTCTTGCCGGGCCGTCCGGGCGGGCTATCCGAGCAGTTGTGACAGGCGGGCCACGGGTCGCTGCTCTTGCGACGCCGAGTGATGAGTGATCAAGGACCTCAGGCGGGCGCAGTGATCGAGAACGCCGGCAAAGAAACGACGAAAACGGCCCTGCAGGCCTCTCGGAGTTCCCACCCCGAGCGCCTCACGCATGAGCAGTCCCAGATTCAGCGCCCCGCTGTGGACCAGCAGGCGTTTGAGGATGTTGTCGTGCCCACGCAGATGAGTCCGTCTCATGCCGCCGGTCCGATACAGATGCGCGAATGGCCGCTCCACTCGTTCGCCCCGGATGCGTTGCAGACGCTTGCCCCGGTCTCCGCGGATTCTTCGTCGGTTCGCGTAGACCTTGCGACGGGCTGTGAGATCGCCTCTCCACTTGCGTCGTCCACGATCAGGCTCGGAGATGTACGCGCGAATCCCTTCGGACTCGATTAGATCGAGCACCGCGGTCGAGTGATAGCCCTTGTCCGCGACGACTTCCTCCAAATCGCCTGAGCACGCCGTCGTCGCTCTCTGAATCCGCTCGATCTGATCCTGCGCCTCCGCAAGCGTCTTCCGGATCGTCGTCGTGTCACCTTGATCAGCGCCCTCGATCGTCACAGCCACGATCGCTCCCGTGGCCATGTCCACCGCCTGCTCTGCCTTGTGGGCCAGGTGCGTGCGACCGTCCTTCATCTTCGTGATGCGCGCATCCGGATCCGCGGGACTCGCCCACTCACTATTGGCGCCCTTCTTCTTCCTCCGACGATCCAAGCGGGCCAGCGCCTGCCGCGTTGGAGTCCGAATGCCAGACGCCTTCGCAAGACGGGTCAGAAACTCCTGGTACGTCTCGCCAGTGTCGCGCCGCACGATGCTTCGCATCGCCGCGTTCGCCTCCAGAGTCGTGCCGTCGATCCCGATCGTCTTGCCCTTCAGCAGGCCCGCTTCCGCGATCCGTTCCAGAATCCAGGTGAACACTTCTCGGTGCGTCTCCACGTCGATCAGTCGCCGAGTCCGCGAGATCGTTGAATGATCCGGCGCGTTTTCGGAATGCCCAAGCTCCAGAAAACTCCGGATCGCCAGAGAATCCGAGGCGCGCCAGGACATGCCTCTCTCCGAATCCAGGCCCTCGAAGTACCCGACCAGCAGCAGACGGAAATACCGCCCGGGGGTCAAGCTCGGGCGCCCCATCAGCGGCGCGTAGAACTTCTCGCAGTACGCCTCGACGAACGGGTCGAAGCCGGAGGCCGCGAGGATCCTGTTGAGACGCGAGTAGAACGGATGACCGGGGCTCCGAGGCAGGTCGCTCGTCGACACCCACAGCGACTCCTGAACCTTCTTTCGCTTTCCGATTGCCATTGCTCCTTAGACGTCAGAGGCAGTGCAATGGATCCACGGAAAGACCACTTTCACCACGGGCAGCTAGGCCGTGTCGTGTTGCTTGATCGGATGGGCGACCAGCTCCGTGGCTACCGCGCCGCGTGGGTCCTCGACCCGGAGGCTTCGCGCGACGACTGGGCCCGCCCGCGGCGGCCGGTCACCTTGTCGATCGAGACTGGCGTCGAATGGGCAGCCGTGCAGAACGCCGCGCCCCTACTCACCATGACGCGGCGTACCCTTGAGATGCTCGAGGACGACTTCGCCCGACCTGAGCACGTCACGCGGCTGTTCCGGGGTATCGCCAAGGAGGTCGGCGTCTGGAACCTCCTCGCCGATGAACTCCAGGGCGCCGGGTTCGACGTCCGCGGGTAGCGCCTGTCGCGCCTCAGGCGCGCCCCTTCTGGAAGGCCTCATGGAGGGCGCGATCGGCCGCGAGCTTCGTCTCGTATGCCGCGCGGGTTTCCGGCCCGTACTTCTTCGGGCTCACGCGCCACCGGGCGCCCTTCCCGAAGTGCCGGACGAGAACCCGCTCGAAGGCCCGGTCGGCCGCCTCGGCCGCCTGGTACTCGGCCGCGGGAACGTTGAGGGTCCCGTAGGCGCGGGCCGTCTCGGCCTTCATCATCTCGACTTCGTTCGTCGTGGTCATTGGCGGGCTCCTAGAGAGAGGTCCGAAGGCCGGACATGTACTCGAACGCGGCGCGGAGGCCGGACACCTGCACGCCCGACACCTCGTGCTTCTTGTAGCCGGTGCGGACGGAGTAGCGGGTGAGGCGGTACGTGTCGGTCCCCTCGAGGGCGATCACGTAGGCGGCGCGGGGGACCTTGAAGGACAGCTTCGCGCCGTCCTGGGTGAAGTAGGTGGCTCCAGTCATCGCGATGAAGCGGTTCCCGCCGAGCTGTTCGAGGATCACATCGGCCGCCGCGTGCGTGTTCGTCTGTTCCATGAACGAACGATAGTCTCTTCTCTTCCATGCGTCAACATTTATTTTACGCTTGACACAAATACGACGCCCCGCGTAGTATCTCCTCATGATGAACGAGCGCCTGAGCAACGACGACGCGAAGCGGGAGATCCTTCGCCGCCTGACGGGTGGGAAGGTCTTCATGTCCTCCCACTTCCGCCGCGCGGCGATCGCGGATGGCGTCCTCCCGGCGCACGCTCCTCAGTTGCTTGTCGCGGGCTTTGTTCAGATGTCCGAACTTGAGGGCGGCTCGTGGCGCTACCGCGTCCGCAACGGCCGCGTTACGCTCGTGGTCGCTCTCAACGGCGAGGACCAGTTGGATTTGGTGACGTTCTTCAAGAAGTGAAGGGGTGCCCCATGACGAAGTGCTCCGCCTGTGGCGGAAAGATGACCACCGCGCGAACGAACTACCTCTACCAGGAGGAAACCGGCCTCCCGGTCACCCTGGCCGGCGTGGAGGTGGCCACCTGCGCCGCCTGTGGCGCCCGCGGCCCGATCGTCCCGCGGCCCCTCGAGCTGAACGCCGCGATCGTGAGCGCCCTCGCGCGAAAGCCGGGACGGCTGGCGGGGAAGGAGATCACCTTCCTCCGCGCTGGGCTCGGCCTCAGCGGCCGCGAGCTGGCGCGCCTCATGGGCACGACCCCGACGAGCGTCTCGAGGTGGGAGCAGGAGAAGGCGCCCGCGGGGACGGCGGCCGACAAGCTCCTGAGGCTATGCGCGGTCCTTCACGCGAAGGACGCCGGGTACACCCTCGGTGACGTCGAATCCGCGGCCGCGGACGAATCCGCCGCGCCTCTGCGGATCACGCTCACGTTCGCCCGCGGAGCGTGGCGACGGGAGTAGAGCGCGGGAGGGCTAGTTCCCTGCGACCGGGACGAAGTAGATGAGGGCGACGCCGCCCTGGGTGCTGGAGTCCGGCCCGCCGTTGTTGATTCGAAACCGGAGCTTCACGGCAGATCCGCGCCTCACCAGGAAGCCCGTTCCGGGGGCTGCGTATTCGTTCTGGTGGGGGCGTCCATCCTCGGCATAGTCGAAGAGCAGCATCGCTGGCGGACCAGGCGTGAAGAGGGTCATCTGAGCGCCCGAGTTCTTCGCGTTCGGCCGCGGCCCCCAGCCGACGACGTAAACGTCATCAGGCGGGATCCAATCGAACGTGTGTTCGATGCTCTGCCCGTTCTTGATCGGCTCCGCCGGGATCTGGATCGCCTCGACCGACAGAACCCGGATCCGCGACCGATCGGGGACGGCGATGCGCACGATAGCCACCGCGAGGAGCAGCAGGCCGGCGCCGAACATCAGTAGCTCGTTTCTCTTCATGCCCCAGCGAAGCTACACCGGCTCCATCTTGCCGACAACCCGCCCAAGGACAACGTTCGGAACGGCGCTCCCGTCCATCTTCAGGATGCGCGTCGGGAACCGCTTGCGGTCGGGATTACGGGCCTCGATGACCAGTGAGTCCGCTGTACGGCTCACCCGCTTCAGGGTGACGCCTTCCGAGTCGGGGAACCGCACCGCGTAGATACCGTCCGGCCGGATCTCTTCGACAGTGACGCCACGGGCCTTTGGGCCTCGGTCGAGGAATACGATCCCGCCGTCGATGAGATCGGGAGCCATGGAGTCACCTTCGACTCGGAGCATGACCGCGCGCTCGAGGTCGGGCATGGCCCCGTAGAGCTTTCGGAGGAATAGGGGCGCGAAGTGCGCCCACTCGATGTCCTTTGTGTCGCGGATCTTCATCAGTGGCTCTCCTGCGGCCGCGGAACCAACGAGCGGCACGGGACGAGCATCTTTGTCGAGCACGGTGACGACCGGGGTCCGTTCGTTCCCGGTCAACAAAAAATCCAGCGAGACCCCAAGGACCGCCGCCAGGCGAGGCATCGTTTCCGGGTCCGGGGCGTGTTCCGCCTTGCACCAGCGAGAGACGGCGCTCGAGACTTTTCGCGCCTCGCTGGGCACCCTGACGAGGAGCCGCGCGAGATCCGCCTGCGACAGGCCCCGCGCCGCCATCGCCGCACGCAGCCGCGCTGAAAACTCCTCAAGGTATTCGGTGGAGCGCTTAGCCATAGATGTGACCTCGGGACACTAAATCAAAAACTTCTTGACACGTCGGGACAGACCGGCGTAGAACGTGTCCCTACATCGGGACATGAAACACCGCACCCTCTGGATCTGGCTCGTCGACAACGGGCTAAAGCAGCAAGACCTGGCCGTAGGGCTCTCGAAGAGCGCCTCGTGGGTGAGCACCCGTCTCCGGATGGTGGGCTTCGACGACGAGGACCGCGCCGAGATCCTCGCCTGGGCGCGCAAG
>ERZ724509.256-NODE-256-length-25652-cov-6.056764_pt1 | contig 25652 bp, 45 predicted proteins | sample MGYA00376042_ERZ724509 | MGnify/ENA primary metagenome ERZ724509 (study PRJEB28724, sample SAMN07190887) | wastewater metagenome | isolation source: effluent of sewage treatment plant in Hong Hong | place: USA: Christiansburg, Virginia | collected 2016-03-01 ...
ATTGGATGGAGCATGGCACTTTCCCTGACTAAGAGGTAGTATATGTTTTTCTTTGAGATTTGGTTATTCTTAACATTTGTTAATGCTATACCATACGTTTCATTTTCACCAGAGCAACAACGAAAGGTAACAGATAATTTAGGATGGTATTCAATATTCTACTTTACTGTACCAGGCACTTCATTACTATACCATAAAGTGATTGAAACTTGGAATCCAAAATACGGCGAACGTAACATGATTTCTAAAGTATGTCATAATACTATTGGCATGTTTAAAATTAACAAACTAATTGCTGAAAACAATGAAGTCATCATTGAGCAGGTATTATCTCAACCATTTTCTAAACTAAATTATATTACACATGAGATTATACCTTATAAAATAGTTCATATCAAATATAGATATGTGAGTGATAAATTACATGCACTTGTTGGGTATAAGTATGAGCAAGTAAAAGGTACGGTCGCTGATGTATTTGAAAAGAATGCCAATCAACGTTTTAGAATGACCGAAGATGAATTAAAGATTATGATTCTTAATAATCGTATTGAATCTTTAGAAAAGCTAGGAGAATAACATGTCAGAAGATCAAATATTTTTTACTGTTTTCTTTTTAGTGATATATTACCTTGGGTTCTTACTATCTTTCATTGGTCCTGGTTTTGAAGGTTTTCGTAAAAAGTTTTTTTCAGAATGTAGGTTTTGGGGAGTTCTGTATTTTGGTATACCATTTTTCCCTCTAATTTATCATTTTGTAGTTGTGCCTGGACGAGTACATTTAGCAACCTTTGGTGATAGTCTTAAAGAATATAATGCTCATATTAGCCGTCGTAATGAAGCTGAACGAAAAAACAAACTTATTACGAAGCTTTTGGATGAAGATGAGGAAGTAGAAATCTTTAAAATAGATATTTCTAATAAAACTTACCTGTGTCCAGCTACTTTAGTTACCACAGATGTAAAGATAGTTCGGTTAACATATAAGTTCGTCAACACTATTCTTGATGGTCACTATGGTATTAAAACTGTTGTAGGGAATGGTAATTTGGCAGATATGTTAGAGCCTAATGCACACAAAACCATTTATATGAAATATAGTGCGTTACGTTTGATGATATTGAATAACAAGTTGGACAACTTAATGGCTAATGCTATTACATAAACTTACATAGTACATCTTGAATGTATTGTTGGTTCAATATATAATAGTACAACAAACAAAGAGGTGTATGATGGAAGGTAATTTTGTAGCGAAGCACATGAGAACATTTAATAAAGGTTCTGGAGCACATGTCAATCAAAAGCGGTTAGCTAATAATACCTGTAATTTACGGGATTTATTAGATGAAATTGATAACGACTATGATGAAGGTTGGGACTTTAAGAATGATACAGACATGGACGTAGGAGCATTAATTGCTCCTTCGCAATCTTATAGTTACGGTATTTCATTATGACACCTATAGAATATAGTCCTAAGTTTATAGACTCTCCAGATGATATCTTTGGGATCTTATGGAATGAATTAGCATGGGTTCGTTCTAATTTACCGAGACGTGAATATTACTGGAATGCATTAGGTTTGCCTTATACTTATGGTAAGGGTAACAATGCTAAAACTTATCAAAGTCAATACCTACACCCAATAATCGCTGAACTACGTGATTACTTATTAGAAAAGACTGGTACTAATTTTAATGTTTGTTTCTTAAATGGATATGAAAATTCTAGAGATCATCTAGGGTGGCATGCCGACGATTCTCCTGAAATGGATAATGATAGTGCAATTGCTATTATTAGTTTAGGAGCAGAAAGAGAGATTTGGTTTAGGCCTAATGATTTACATGTAGAATCAATTCTTATCCTAGAATATGGTAATGGTATAATGGATATTGATTTATTACACCAACGTCGCGAGTTACATAAATCACCTTACAAATTATTATTAGGTAATGGTAGCTTATGCCTAATGTTACCTGGTATGCAACAAACACATCAACATCGTATCCCTAAATGTGATAGAGACTGTGGTCCAAGAATTAGCTTAACCTTTAGAGTGTACAAATAGCACTTGCAAAGAGTGTAAAGTTCTGTTAAAATTACAACATAAAATAACAAAAGGATATTGATATGGCAGATTGGCTTATATTTGACTTTGAAACTCTGAGTGATACGCCGTGGGATGCCACTGTATTGTCTGTTGCATATATTGCTGGAGATTGGAAAAGTTTAAGTTTAGATACAGATATTGACGCACTATTAGATAGCGGCGAAGAACTATTTTTCAAAGTTAAATCGCAAGATGCTTATGGTAGAAAGCCGTCAGCAGGTACGATTGAATGGTGGAAAAAACAATCTCAAGAAGCTCAAGATAGAGTGTTTAAAAACACTAATAAAATTGAACTAATTGAATTAGCTGATAAATTTGATGATTACTGCAAACGTATGGGCGTTAATAAAGATACTAAAGTATTTTTACGTGGTCCTGATTTTGACCATACTATTATGGCAACATTATATAAAAAGTTTGATCGTCCAGTTCCATATAATCATTGGAATTTACGTGATGTAAGAACAGTATTGGACGTTATTGTTGGTAATGCATATATCTTTAAATTTAAAGAATATACCGCAGCTAAGTATAATTTGATTGCCCACGATGCGTTACATGACTGTGTTCGTGATATTTTACAAGTCGGTTTAGCTTTAATGGTACCAAGTGCCGACTTAAAAGCAGATTATAATCAATACGGGTTTAAATTGTATGGGAAATGGTAAACGTAAAGTTAAATTAACTAAAAAGCAAAAAAAGGCTATTGAACATTATTTAAAATTATTAGCCGAAGTTGCACAAGACGAAATTAATGAAAACCGTATACCACCTTATGGCACCAGAGCATATAGGGAATATTTTCGATAACTAGGTAAATGTTATGTGTATGGGTAAATATACATACACATAATTATTGGAGAAAATAATGGAACCGTTTCAAAGAATTCAACATGCTATTAATATAGCGCAAAATGGAAGTCATGACGACATACATAAAATACTTTCAGCTAAAATAAATGAACCTGATTCAAACATAGTACATAGTGAGGAGTTTCATAATGCAATTTCACGTAACCCTAATTTATCAGAAAAGAATAGATTAAATTTAGCCCGTACTTATATTATGAATAAACCTCATTATCCACTAGCATCTACAAATGGTGATACAGATGATGAAGGGCAAGTGTATAGCTATATGGAACCACATGATTCTAAAAAGATTTTTAAATCAAAAGATTCTAAAGATAGTATTACACTTACACCAATGGGAAGTCCAATTGAAGATTTAGGTTTAAGTAAATTAGCAAAAAGCCCAAATAAAGAAATTGCACATGCTGCTCATGATATAACTGCACATTATATTGATAATAATCCTGCTAACAAAGGAAACGGTGAACAATTTACTGAAGATGCAGTAGCACCTTTAGCTCATATGTTTAATGGTGAATTTGATAAAGGAAGAAAAACACATTACCATAATATAGCTACTTATGGCGACGATTATAAAAATAATGTAATGTATAACTACGGTAAATAAAGTATTGTAATATTTAAAAACGGCTTTGCACCGCCGTTTTTAAATTAACTAATTACTTGCATTACCCTGAAAAATTTGCTATTATTGACACAACAAAATTTGAATATATTAAACAACATATAGGAAATAAATAATGAAAAACGACATTCGGATACGTTACTCTGAAATTTTTTTATGACTATTATTTTTCTTTTTCTTTTTTTAAATCAATACAGGGCGAGGGCAAGTATACAGGTGTACCAACTATTTGGCTACGTTTATTTGCATGTAACTTAAATTGCGATGGCTTTGGTCAAGCTAATCCTACTGACCCGTCCACATATCACTTACCGTATAAAGATATTGATGTTAAACGAATAACAATGATAGAAGATATTCCAGTATTGAAAACTGGATGTGACTCTTCATATTCTTGGGCAGCTAAATTCAAACACTTACAACATGAAGAGACTGCTGATGATATTGTTGAAAAATTAGTAGATTTAGTTGATATATCTAAAATTCATCCTTCAATTGATATTGCAAAATCACATCATTTATGTTTTACTGGCGGCGAGCCGTTACTAAAGGCCAATCAAAAGGCAGTAGTAGATGTGTTACGTTCATATAAAGCAAAATATCTTGACATGATGCCTACTAATATCACATTTGAGACTAATGGTACTCAACTAATTACTCCTGAATTATTAACTGAATTGAAAGATAGTAATGTATTATTGTCGTTCTCTCCTAAATTATTCTCTGTATCAGGTGAGCCTGCCAAACGTGCATTAAAAGCTGATATTATTGCCGCTAACATTAAAAATTTAGACGAATGTACTGACTTCCAATTAAAGTTTGTTTTGAATAAAAATCCAGTTGCATGGCAAGAAATGGAAGACTTTTTAGATAAGCTATCAATAGCACTATCAGACACACTAGGACGCTCGTCAGTACGTGATTACGTCTATATTATGCCAGTGGGTGCTGACAACGACTCACAGTACGATATCGCAGGAGATGTAGCTGACATGGCTGTTGAACGTGGTTATAAAGTATCGGCCAGAGTACATGCATATCTTTGGAATAATCCAGTTGGAAAATAGTTATGCTAATAAATGAGTTTATAACCGAATATAAACGTAAGCAGTTTATACTTAATAATGCTTGTATTAAAAGAAAAAAATGGTAGCTATGTTTTCATGTCAAGTGACGGTAGTGAACATAGTTTAACGAAGATGGAAATCCTAATGTATAGTATTAATGTTATCAATATACTTCAATTAGAATCTCAATATAATACAAATAACCAAAAGGGATAATATATGACAGAAATTAATATTTCGTGGGCAGAATATGATATGCTCATTACAAGTGTTGGTATGGATATTGCGAATGAATATCTTAACATTACTCACAGAAAGCATCTAATCGTAGGTATGAATCGTGGCGGATTACCTGCTGCTGTACATTTATCACATATTTTAGAATTACCGATGACTATCATCAATTACCGTAGATTAGACGGTGTGGCTGAAACTAAACCTGAATTATTTCATCAACTCGATACTGATATCAATAATTTTGGTGGTATCATTTTAGTTGATGAAATTCACGACTCAGGCCATTCTATGAATATTTGTAAAGAATATCTAAAAAGTATGTACCCTGATATCGCCGTAGTAAGTGCTGTATTAGTGTACAATACACATTTTGATGGTATTAAGAAAGAATCGTATGATGTTGAATTTTCTGGTAGAGTAATTAATACCTCTAAGGAACATCCATGGGTAAATTTTCCGTGGGAAGCGTAAAATAAAAAAGGTATATATTGTAATAGGAACAGAATACTGTTACAATGTATTAACAAATTTAAAGGAATAAATTAATGTCAAAAAAAGATACAAATTTAGGTCAACGTGTTAACGAATATCTTATTTCAAAGAACGTTGAGACCCCAACAATTGCAAAAAACTTACAAGTAGATGACAGCACAAAATTAGCTAACATTGAAAAAAGTGTACATGATATTATGGTTACACTTGGCTTAGATTTAACTGACGACTCATTGATGGATACTCCTAAGCGTGTATCAAAAATGTATGTTAATGAAATCTTTTCAGGGCTAAATTACGACAATTTCCCAAAATGTACAACTGTTGATAATAAAATGAATTACGATGAGATGGTTTTAGTTAAGGATATTAGTTGTATTTCTGCATGTGAACACCATTTAATTACAATCGACCAAAAGGCAACTATTGCTTATATCCCAAAAGATAAAGTTCTTGGTTTGTCTAAATTAAATCGGTTAGCTAAATTTTTTGCACAACGTCCACAGATACAAGAACGATATACTGAACAAGTTTTTCATGCGTTAGAATACTTACTAGGCACTGAAGACGTTGCGGTATTAGTAAAAGGTAAACATTACTGTGTTGCTGCTCGTGGTGTTGAAGATGCTTCTTCTTACACTGTTACTTCTAGACTTGGTGGTGTATTCAAACACGACCCAATTGCAAGAACTGAATTTTTAAGTTTATCAAAATAAAGGGATTTTTATGTTTGAATATGTTGCCTCAGGATTAGCACATACCCGTATCACTAAAAAGGGACTAAAGGAATTACAAGCAATTAATCCTAATGATCCTGTTATAGAACTAATTAATAAAATGATTAGTTCTTTTAATTTTGATCATCACAAGATATCATTTCTATTCAATGCTTATACTGAATTAGGTATTGGCGAAACCTTTAGTAAGATAATTGCACCTACTACTTTGAATAATATTTATTCAGACTCTGGTGGATTACAAATGGTTACATTAGGGCATGGTTCTACCCCTGAATTAAAAGATAAGATTTATAATACTCAATCAAGACTATCTACAATCGGTATGGCGTTTGATGAGATTCCAGTAGAAACTAACGGTGGTAAATCAGAAAGGAATGATACTAATGCTAGATTTTTTAATAAAAAAATAGTACACGAAAAAGCCACCTTAACTGGTAAAAATTTAAAACGACAAATCGAAATATTTTCGCAAAATGGCAATAATTCGTGTAAGCCTATGATGATTATACAAGGTAACTGTTATGATACCTATCAACAATGGACTGATATTGTATTAAAAGAAGTAGGTCATAATAATTGGAAATATATCAAAGGTATCTCTTCTGGTGCGGCTGCATTAGGACAAGGTACGTTAGAAGACTTTAAACGATTATTTTATATGACTCATTTAGAGCTACCTAATGATTTTAAAGTTAACCATTATCATTTACTAGGCGTAGGGTCACCATCACGTATGTTGCCTGTATATTCTTTATTAAAAAATGGTTCTATTGCTAAAGATTGTTTAATTAGTTACGACTCTACAACACATACTTCTGGATTATCTTTAGGCACATACTTTTATAATAATAATTTAATGAATTTTAATCAGTATAAAGATAAGAATTTTTATGATGTGTTTAATGATATTAATACAAATAATAGAAATTTTGGTTTCCCTGAAATTGATGAAGATATGTTATTTTGTAGAATTTCGCAACCCGCATTATGGAATGATAAGTATGGTCATGATACCTATAGTGAATTTCACACTATATTTTCCTACTTATTAGGTTCAATTTATAATTTTATGAAATGCATTGACCAATTAAAAGATGATAATGTATTTTTTGAAGATTTTTGTGACCGTAAAGGTTTACTAAACCCACTTAATACTTATACATCATGTAGAGATTTAAAAGACTTTGGTCAATGGGAACATTTATTTTCTAAAGTATTAAGGTCAAAAAGTGTTAATAGTAAAGAAGATGTTCCTTCTTTAGATAGCTTATTTTAAGAGAGATTTTATGAATACAATATGGATAATTCCATTAGAGCCAATTGACCAACGATATACAAAGCAATGGTATCATCATATACCACTGTATTTGGCTGAAAAGATACAAAACTTTAGTATAACTCAAATTGAAGTTGAAGGTATTCCCGAAACTAGAACACCTGGTGCATTTTTAGACTTTGCATATACCAATGTCTATAAAGCTAAACAATTAGCGGCAGTTGCGGGATTATTTTCCGATAATAAAATAAAAAATGGCGATAAGTTTTTAGTTACAGACGCTTGGAACCCGTCAATATTATCTATAAAATACATGGCTGAATTACTTAATATTAACGTAGAGATACATGCTATATGGCATGCCGGTTCTTATGACCCTACTGATATATTAGGGTTGAAAATGAATAAATCATGGTCATATCCTACAGAAGTTGCGATTTATAATGCATGTGATTATAATTATTTTGCCACTGAATTTCATAGAGATATGTTTATTGAAAATTTAAGTATTACTAATGATTCTAAAGCATTTATATCAGGTCAACCATATAATTACTTAATTACTGACTTATTAAGTACACCAACTAATAAAAGCGATATTGTAGTTTTTACTCATCGTCTGAATACAGATAAACAACCTGATATATTTAGACATATTGCCAGTATATTGGAAGATGAGTATAATATACATTCAGTGATTACTCAAGAGCTTAACTTAACTAAAGAAGATTATTATGCTACTTTACGTGAATCAAAAGTATCATTTTCGTGTTCATTACATGAAAATTTGGGCATTGGTATGTTAGAGAGCTTATATTGCGGTGCTATACCTATTGTACCAAATAGAGCGAGTTATAGTGAAATATATAAGGATTTTACTTATAACAGTAAATGGACAGAAGATGAAGAAAGCTTTATGATGTATTATGTAGAAGCTATTGTTGAATTAATTGTTCATTTTGTTAGAAATTACGATGAAATTAGTAAAGAAGTATTACCTCAGTTAGTACAACAATCATTAAAATTTATGTCTCCTGATGTAATGGTAGAAAAATTAGATATTTTAGGAAAATAAAATGGAATTAAAAGTTAAAAAGTTTATATATGTTACGATACAACGGGAAGGTTATCATTACTTTCCTGAAGCGGGTACTAATGATACGTTTAAGACTGGTGATAAGTACGATGTATCACATTTAGCCCATAAACACATGCATTATTTCTTTATTAAAGTTTGGTTAGAAGTAAACCATTCTAATCGTGATGTTGAGTTTATACAGTTTAGACGTTGGTTAGAGTCATTATATAACGAAAATAGTTTAGAGTTAGATAATAAAAGCTGTGAAATGATCGCAGAAGATTTATTCTTAACTATTTCACAAAGGTATCCGGGACAAGATATTAAAATTGATGTTGCTGAAGATAATATTAATGGTGCATTGCTAGAATTTTCGTATCAGTAAATAAAATATATATTTCAAGAGGATTCCGAAATGACTGTAAGTTTTAAAGATTTGGTAAGCACTCATTTATTGAGTGAAGATTTTACTGGTATTAATAAACAAAATGTAGAAAGTACATTGACTGATGATTCACAAAGCCGTGAGATTGCTAATTATATCGCCAAAGGTGATGCTAGAAAATTAGCCGATGCTGCATCACACCCTAATGCACAAGAGCATCATTTAGATAAAGCATTATTCCATGGTGGTATGGATCAAATTGTTGCTGCTCACCCTAATACTACATTGCGTTTTTTAAAGCGTATTTTAAGTAAAAGTGGTGATTCGTTTGCTCGTATGGCGGCTGCTCATAATAATAACATGCAACCTTCAGTATTAGAAAAGGCATACGGTGAAGAGAAAGATCCAGCAGTTAAAGCTGAGATGTTACGTTCACGTCATATGCCTGAGATGATAATTAAAACTGAATTGGCGGCTGAATTACAAAAGGCACACCCAAGTCAATATAAATTAGAATCTATTGCTGCAAACATTAATTCACCACATGAGTCTGTTAACGGTGCAAAATCGTTATTACATGTAGTAAATGCTCCTTTTATGACTGTACATGATAATGTTCCTACTTCTACACGTAAGCCTAAAGCGGGTACACCTATTAAGAAGTTGGAAAAATTAACTAATGAATTTAGATTGAATAATGGCACAAGTTTAAATGATATTAATATTAGTCACGAATTCGATCCTGAATCACATAGTCTTACTATTAACGCAAGACATGATTTTGATGATACTGCTCCAGGTGTTACTTCTGCAGGTACATTTAATGCAAAATCTAAAGATTGGGCACGTATTGGTGGACGTATGGACGATTTGTCCGATGACGAACATATTAAAAAGCATTTTGATATTTCTAAAACTTCTATGAGTTTAGGTCGTGCTAATAGTGCTGCGAAAAACAAAGTTGAAGGTGAGCCACTACAGCATTCTGCTGCATTGAAACTTACTTTGAAGCCTGAATATCAGTAATAGTTTTTAAACTTAAAAAGGGAATTTAATTCCCTTTTTTGTTGACTTTTTTTGTATATTTTTGTAAAATTACGTTGGAGATTATATATGAAAATTGATAAAATAGATTTAGATAAAGATAACAGAATGCTTCGTTGTGGATTTGGAAAACATGAAGGTAGATACTTTATAAGAGTTGACTTTTGGTTTTTTGGTATAAGGTTAAGAAAAACATAGTAGCTACTGCAAATACTATTTGCTTTTCTTCGGCAAATAGTATATTATTACAACTTAGCTACTATTAGACAAATTACATAATTTAAAAGGAATTAAACATGTCAGAATTAGAAAATCCATTATCAGATGCTTTGACTGCACCCGGATTACCAGTAAGTAAATTAGCTGGAAAAACACTTAATGTAACTAGCGTTGAAGATGCATCCAAAAAGGTTAGTGATATTGAAGTAATCGGTAACGGTAATTCGTTCCAATTGCTTTGTAAAGCTTCTTCAAAAGCAGAAGGTTGGATGAAATCAGCTAAAGCTTATGAAATCCCAACTGTTGGTTGTTTGGTACAAGTAACTACTCAACAAAACGATCACGTTGCGGAAGCATTGGTCTTTGTTGAAGGCGTTACAATTGAGCCTGATATTAATGGTGGTAAGAAATTAGTTAAGTTCCGTAGAGGTTCTAATACTTAATTAAAAAGGCCCGCTTGTGCGGGCCTTTTATTATACCAATTTTACCGTATCAACAACAAACTTTACACCGTACTCAATATCATCTTCAGTACGTTTACTATTCAATTGAGAGCATTTAGTATTAGCTTCTTCTTTAGATAAAGATGCTAATTTATTCTCAGTTCGTTTCATATCAAAATCACCATAAGACTCTTCAACAACGATATACACTTTAGTCATGATAACCTCTCTTTGTTTATATTCGCTATATTAGCATGGCAGCATTTTATGTCTGTTAGAGTTATGTTAAGCTAATTTACATTAATTTACATTTATATTGTCGTATATTTTGAATATTTACCTTACTATTGCTATACCACCTAATTAGAGAATATTATGAAAGGTATAGAGCGGTTTCACTGGACTACGTTTGAATGGTTATATATGGCTCCTGAAAATCCTTATGATGGACCATACAATCATGAAACTCATAGTTTATATGAAAAGTTTAGAGACCATCATAATGAACAGGAAGAGATTGTGGATAAAAAGGTATTTGCAAAGGCTAAAGAAATAGCAAGCCGTACCAAAGGTCTTATCTTCACTAATTCTATGGGTGGTCCAGCGTGGGGGCATCTTATGTCATTCGTTTCCGAGAATGCTAAAGATGCCGATGATGCAATTAACGAATTATACCGTTATGTAAAACGGTTTAAACATGCACTTATTGTGGAATCTTAATTATGAAAAAGTTTTTATTGTTGTTAGTAAGCCTTATTGGTATTTCGTTGTTACAGGGCTTTGTTATTAATGTGTTTTATGAATGGTTTGTACAAGCGGCTTTTCATTTACCAAAAGTCAGCTTTTTAGTGTTTTCTGGTATTGTTATGGTTAGACAGTATATCGTAGCTTCTCCTGATGATGATTTGAAGAGTGGTACTGGCACAATTGAAGATTCTTTAATTTGGAATTTTAGCGTATCTGCTGTGGTATTATTACTTGGATACATCTTGCATTCTTTGATGTTAGTGTTATAATAACATTTTTAAAGGAAGCTATAATGATACCTAAAGTACATGTTTTTGACCTTACACCTCAACATAATGGTGGTGAATCAATATTATTAAGTACCAATTACTTATCTTATGATGACGAAATTGAAGTATTAAACCATATTTTGACCCTACAGTCATATCAAAACTCAGCAAGTTTTAATTTGTCGGGTGGTGCTATTACACCTGAAAACTTACGTGATTTAGCTGACCAGTTAGAGAGACTAGGAAAATGAGCAGAAGTGACCCGATTGTATTAACAGGGCCACAGAATGACGAGATCAAACGTTTTATTGCTTTAGGTTATAAAGAGTTGCCTAAAGACCAACGAGACTTTGAGTGTCGTAAATGTTGGGTTGCTGGTGGATTAGTATTCCAAACTCATGATTGGTCAGACTACGATGATGCCTCTTACCATTGCGTCATTTGTAATAAAGGTTGGATATCAGAGGGAGCAGACTCTTAATGATATGGCTAATACAATCGGGATTTAACGATGGTGGTTATCTATCACTAATAGAATCTCTAGAACGTTTGAGTATTGAATATTATTTGGTTGATGTTATACCTTTTGGTGGCGGATATAAGTTGCCAGACGGTTTAACTACCAAAGATATTATAGTCTACGGTTCTTCTAGTTTTATTCAATTTGCTAAAGACCAATGCTGGACTCCTGGTTCCTATATTAATGACAATTTTGCTGTAGATGTTTGGGCAAAGCATTATAAAGAAGAATTACTTAACAGTGATTCTATGTACGGAACAATCATCAATATTGAAATACCATATGAACACTTTTTTATTAGACCTGTTTACGATAACAAGAAATTTAGCGGTATGCTTATGCACCGTGATGAGTTTGAATCGTGGCGTAGTAAGATATTAGATATACCAGACGAAGAGTATTCTACTATCAAAGGAAATACTGAAATTTGCATTAGCACTATTAAGCAGATTATTGTTGAATATCGTTTGTTTGTAGTTGATGGTAAAGTTGTAACTGGCTCTGAGTATAAACGTGGTGACTGTGTTGCGTATTATGAATTTATACCAGAATATATCCTTGAATATGCCAAAACTGTTATTGATATGTGGGTTCCAGACAATGCATTTTGTTTAGACATTGCCGAGATTTTAATAGATGACAAGCCATATTGTAAAGTTTTAGAAATTAACTGTATAAATGGGTGTGGCTTATATATGGCAGATACAGACAAATATGTATATGCTTTAACCAATCAAGGAAAAGATAATGATAAAGACTATTTATGATAAGGAAGTTGATGTACAAGATTTAGATATTAATTTTTACCCCCAAGACGAAAGCTGTTTAGTATTAATTGATGTCGTTAATAAATCGCCGAATAACATAAAACGATTAGCAACAGTTTTATATAGCAATTTACATTCTATTTTGCCTGATAAAACCTTTTATGTATTACCTATACTAAGTACATTGAACGAGACTCAGCGTCATATGTTGCCTTTGTTTGATACGGTAGATACTAATGAATTTTTAGTTGTTGATGTTATTGATGCTGGTTTATTGTGGGATATCGTAATAACAGATAAAGATTTAGTGGATTTGAGTTTAGAAAGATTAGTAATACCATTGCCAAAAGAGGAAGAATAATATGGGATTTATAACAGATGTTAAAGAAATGTCATTATGTTTAGGCGAACATTTTACTAAAGAATTTATTCAAAGATATAATGCTGATAATAATACAAATTGTATTGTAACAGTTGTAGATAGTGTAGGTGAAATTTATACTACCGTGGCTATAAAATATACTGTAGAATTAACTCATGACCTTATGCACATGAATAACGACCCAATGTATCAAATTTTAACTATATTCTTTACTAACATTATTGAGAAGATGGGCGTTACTGAGTTTTATATTGAATCTAAATCTAGCACTCAGTTTGTACAAGACAAAGATTCGTTCCAACCGTATATGTTAATTTTTACTAAAGTGAGTACATTATGAAATTATTAGTAACTTTATTGTTGTGTTTGTCTATTGCATCATGTTACAATAGTACATTAGAGCCAATATGCGACGGTAAGATTTTCTTACAAGGTAATAAAACAATTATCGTCAATTGTAATAATGGACAACAAGTTAAACTAACTGCTGGAAAATACATAATACATAGGGATTAACAATGTTTGATATCGAATTATTAACTGCAAAATCAAAAATAGAAGCCACTGAAAACTGGAGAGGCAACTCAAGACTTATTCCTTTTATTAAATTCAAGCCTGATTGGGAAGTTAAAATGGTAGCACCATTTGGTGGTGCTATGGCCAGATTTATGGTTAAGTATAATGAGAAGATAGTTTCAGTATATCTCGATTTCTTTGACAATTTAGGATGTTTTGGTGAGCCATATTGGGAAGTTTATCCAGTTAATGGTGATGTAGCAAGACATGCTATGGCCGATGTTGATGGATTATTAGAATCCATTAGTGAAGGTTTAGAAACTTCTAATTATGATGTATGTTAATCTAAAGACTCTTTTTTAATTATTTTTATATCTTCGGGATTAAATGCAATTATTGAGCTACCATTACCCTCATGTTTGTTAGAGTATACTATACCATCATAACCGTGTTTTAATAGAGTTTTCTTAACTTCAATGTTATTTTCAGCTCTATTATCACTAGCTTTTGGTGCGGTGTATTTTTCAAATTGAGCTTTACCTATAAGTTTCTTTTTATATAACTGGTCTGCAATATTATCAGCATGAAACGAACCGTTGTCAGTTAGCCTTAACGGATTATAAACTCCTAAATTAACAGTAATAATTTTAGGAGGTTTTTTATCATAAGCTAATCTATTTGTAGCAATATGAATAGCTTGATCTTTAGAACCGAAATGGGAACCCATATCACCTAATGTAGTATCGAAAGTATCAAAATCTGCGGTAGTTGCATGATACCATTTTTTAGCTTTGAATTGCTCAACAAGATATTCTAAAAACATAAACACACCAAATAAAACTATTTAACGAGGATAATATGAAAAAAATTGCGTATGTCGATATGGACGATACAATTTGTCATTATACAGATGCTATGTACAAACAGCTTTCACCTAGTTTAAAGTACCCACAGAGTCAATTGGGATTTTACTTAGCATTAAAACCAATGGAAGGTGCGATTGAAGGCGTCAATGCGCTTATTAACAGTGGGTTATACGATGTTTATATCCTTACTGCTCCTTCTATTATGAATGCTCATAGTTATAGCGAAAAGCGTTTGTGGATTGAACAACATTTTGGTATTGAATTGTGCCATAAATTAATTTTAAGTCCTAATAAAGGATTATTAAAAGGCGACTATTTGATTGATGATATTAGTTTTGGTAAAGGCCAAGAGAATTTTGACGGTAAACTAATACAAATTGGAACCGCTGCATTTCCAGGTTGGGATAGTATTATTGAATACATGTTAGGATACATGTTGCCTAAAACACTATATCAGAATTATACCTTTTCACAAATGAAAGAGGAAATACAATGAAAACTATTTTATTCGATATGGATAATGTATTGGTCGATTTTCAATCTGGTTTAGATTTAATAACAGAAGATGTATTAGCTGAATATGAAGGAAGATACGACGAAATTCCTGGGTTATTTGATAATATGTTACCGTTAGCAGGTGCAATAGAAGCATATAAACACCTTTATAATTTATATGATGTTTATATTTGCTCTACTGCTCCTTGGAAGAATCCAAGTGCTTGGTCTGCTAAAAATTTATGGGTTGATAAATATTTGGGCGAACACGGTCATAAACGTCTTATATTAACTCATCATAAAAACTTAGTACATGGTGACTACCTTATAGACGACAGATTAAAAAATGGTGTGGATAAATTTAAAGGTGTTCATATACATTTTGGTACTTCTGAATTTCCTGATTGGGATAGTGTATTAGAATTTTTTGCCAAAGAAAATGCCGCATAAGCGGCATTTTTATTTAATATTAAGTAGGTTGAACGTAGTCCAATGCCTGAGCATATTGAGTTTTACCTCTAACAGTATCAACAGATACGCCACCGTACAATGTACCTTCACCTATTCCATTTCTTACTTTATCAACTAAAGTGTCTAAGTAAACATCGCATGTTGCATTTTCACCAGGACCGTCAATAACCGCAGTTGCATATGAATAACCTGTACCTTTATTTGTAATAATAACCGAAGCTACATTATCGCCTAATGTGCCATCAATAACATTGATATAAGCCGCTGCACCAGTACCATCACCACCTGTAAAGATAGCATCTTGGTTAGCAAAGTATGCATAACCGGCAACATCTACAGTAATAGAAGCAATTGTAAAACCACGTACCGCTGTACCTGCTGCATCAATACCATCACCAGTAAATTCGACTGTTGGTGTTGAAGTATATCCTGAACCTGCATTAGTAATTGTAACTGACGCTACGCCATCACCACTTAATACCGCTGTACCTGCTGCACCAGTACCACCGCCACCTGTAAATGCTACTGTAGGTGCTACTGTGTAACCTGTACCTGGTACGTCAACTGTAACTGATTTAACACTACCTGCTGTACTTAATACCGCAGTAGCCACTAAGTCTACACCGCCATTTGTACTAACTGCTGGTGCAGATGTATAACCAGAACCTGCATTAGTAATAGTAAATGAGCCAACTTGATCAGCAATCGAACCTAATACTACATCAGCAGTTGCGCCAGTACCGTCACCAGAAATAGTAACAGTAGTTGTTTCATCGTAACCACCACCTGGGTTACCTACACGAATTGACTCAACACCGCCGTAATTTAATACGCTTGATGATATAACTGTATATGTCATAAAATTCTCCTTTTTTGAATATTATATGTCTATTTATTGGTTTGTTTCGTAAGTAAACATGCCTTTATGTATACCGTAGTCGATAATAACAGGATGTTTTTCTTTAGTTATAGGATGTTCCCATATACCCATATTATTAGTTGATATATCATGATGTGATATTTTTGTATTATCTATTAAGTTTAATACTTTCTTCATTAATGGGTGTTCTAATGTATGTTGATCTTCAGGACTAAATTTAGTTTGCTTCCAAGTATAAATTGCATCTAACATATTATTCATATCGGAATGTTTTAGTCCTTCTGGATGTGTTTTTGTTTTAGTATAGTGTTCTAAACGGTTAGTATCAGATAGCTTTTCAGTATGAATCATTTCATTCCAATGCTCGCCCTTATCTATAGTTGGTGCTAAAATACCAGTATCGTGATTAGTGTGGTAATTACCGAGACTATCTTTTTTAATAATATGATATGGTTCATATTCTTTTGATAGCTCTCCTTTATTCTGTTCAAGTCCAACTATAGCTCTATACCCATCATCAAGTGAGCCAAGGTATGGTACCTTTATACCAGTATGTATAGTTGTATGTTCCCCATCTAGTGTAATGTTTTCGGGACTTTTCACTTTATAGTAAATTCTAGAGGTACCCACACCGCTTTTCTTTAAATTTGCATCTTTCCTATTAGTCATTAAATGTTTATCTAGTTTATATGACTTATCTTCTAAACTACCACTATCGTTTATGGTGTTAAATTCAGTAGATGAAATTCTATCTTTGAGAGCTTCTATAAGGTAAATGTTAAACATGTTGACTCCTTTATGCTATTTAATGTAGTATATTGAAACATTATAGGAGAATTTCTTTTGGCTATTCAACGTGAACTTATCGACAAAATTACCAATACTATCAATAGTGCATTGGAACAAAGTGATATTTCTAAACTAAATTTCATTTATCAAGATTTGGTGCATTTGTATGAAACCCACTATCTTGAGGATGATCAAGACTTTAGACCTGCTAGTGAAACTTATGGTATAGGTGATGATAAGAAAAATTTAGCTAACCTAGAATATATTTCTGATCGTTGGGGATGTTCGTTTAGAGTTAGATGGATGATTGAATTAATTAACCCAAACTATGTTTTGTATGAAGACTTAGTAAAGAGAGCGTTCTAGGCGTGATGGAAACATAAGTAGTACCTACGGTCAAAAATATACTGACTAGTGCCTTGTCAGCGAGGATAGAGCGTCTTAGGCGTATTCTAAAGTTAATAATGACTTTTTGTTATTAAAGTTAAAATATCTCTTGCTTTTATTTTTATCCGTATATAATATGTACACAGGGCTTAACTGCCCTGTAAACATCTAAATGTCGTTTAATTGATATTCTATCAAAAATTCATTTGTAGGCATTTGGACTTTATAAAGGTATATATTATGAAAAAACTATTTAGACATGTAATCATTGCATTAGCAATGATGTCTAGTACAAGCGGCATTGCTAGTGAACACTACCACAGTAATGCTAACCACTCACATGTTAATAAGAAGGTAGCAAAAAAGGTAGTTGAAAAGGTTAAGAAGGCTAAGAAAACTAAACACAAAATAGATAAAGCCTCCCCTAAAGAAACTACATACGTTGTTAAGAAATCTAAACACCATACTAATAATAATGAAACAGGAATGGCTTCCTGGTATGGAAACAAGTTTTTAGGTAGAAAAACAGCTTCAGGCGAACGATTTACAAGCAATAAGTTTACCGCCGCTCATAAGAATTTACCAATGGGTACTGTTGTTAAGGTAACCAATTTAGGTACAGATTCAGAAGTAATTGTTAGAATTAATGACCGTGGCCCATATATTAAAGGGAGAATATTAGATTTATCTCCAGCTGCCGCAAAGTTAATTGGACTAACCAATACCGGTGTAGCAAAGGTTAAGATGGAAATTATATCTTATCCTAGTAAAATTAGCACCTAATAGTATAAAAACCACGCACTTGCGTGGTTTTTGCTATTGTAAATAAGTAAAAGGAATTTATTATGCCAGGTGCTATACGGATCGGGGATCTTGCGTCAGGTCACGGATGTTTTTCTCCAAATGTTGTCATAACTGGCAACCCTAAAGTTATAATAGAAGGTAAGCCTGCTAGTTGCATAGGGGATATGCTAGTACCTCATGCTTGTGGACCACTTATCCATCCTGGTAATATAGCTTCTGGTGCACCTAAAGTTATTGTTGGTGGTAGACCATTAGGAATTGTCGGTAGTATGGTAAGTTGTGGTGAATTTATGGCTATGGGTTCGATTAAAGTAAGAATAAATGAAGCTAGTTCAATACCACAAGTACCTGATAGTGTTATAATGCCAGACGGTAGCGAAGTCATAATACCGGACGAATATAAAGGACTATCTGCATACGAAATAACATATGAAGCTGGTAAGTATGCTATGTTTGACGAAGAAGATGAAATTGCAGCTACTCCGTCTACGTTAAAAGATGATACCCCTAAGTCTACTACTGTTAATGGTACACCTAAATCAGTATTAGTTGATTCCCCTATTGAAGATAATAAAAAACAAACCCCTGCTGCTACTGGTAAACTCTCATCATGTTTCACTATTGTTAATGTTGATTATGAATTCCAGTTATCAACTCATTTTAGATTAGCAGATTTCTCCACTCGCTCTTTATTCAAACATACTATTAAAGCCCAAGCAGGATTTAGTGAAAAAGAAATTATTTGTAATTTACAAGGTCTAGCACAAGAGGTATTAGAAAATATTTGGAATAAATATCCAGGGTTTAGAATTAATTCTGGGTTTAGAACCTTTACTGTTGGTAAAAGTCAGCATGAAAAGGGACAAGCGTGTGATATACAATGGCCTGGAATTAGTAATCAAGAATATAAAGTTAGGGCTAATTGGATACGTGATAATATTGTATATGATCAATTATTATTTGAACATGGAAATGCTATTTGGATTCATTTGAGTTTTAATCGCACAAGGGATACGCAAAGAAAAGAAGTTAAGACAATGTTTAAAGGTAAATTCCAACCTGGAATAGTTTTGTATTATAATTGAGAATGTAGAATATGGAAATCAAATCACCAGAATTAGAAAAGGCTGAAATTTATAAGCTTATTTTTTCAGGCAAAGCCTTCCTGAACCCAATGACGTCTTATATTATTAGCTTACGTCACTCTATCACTTTATTATTTCAACGCACTGATAATAGCACATTAAAAAGTTCTATCAAAGCGTTAGTCAATACTTTAGAGAATTTTAAACAACATACAGACGATATATCTGGTATTAATTTAAACTCATCTCATAAAATATATGACATCCTAGATTTAATAGAAAAGTATAATAAAAAGTGTAAACCATATTATAATCAATATAAAGCGTGTTTAGGGTCTATATTGGATTCTGATTCTCTAAAAGAGCATTTTAGGGAAATATCATTTTTAATATGGAATTATACTGACGAAGCGTTATTAGATAAAGAACTTAATAAAATTAATAAAGAAATAATTACATATATACAATCTGATAATATTGCTTATGAAAATTTAAAATTGGATGTTTTAACAACTTCTATATCATGCTCACTATCGAATGTCGTTTATAATACCAAAGCTAATAAAATACTATCTAAAATGAATAATCCTTCGTTTGAGATAGCCTTTAAATAATAATATTATAAACAAGAGGATATTATGAATAAATTAATAACAATTAATGAATTCTTCGATGTAAATTCGTTACCAAATGCAGAACAAAATTTAGGTATGAAGCGTGTTTCTATGCCGCAAATAGATACTGATAAATTTTTAAAGGCTATCGACAGAAATAAAGACATTACTTATGCCTACGGGGATGAGGATACTAACAATTTAATGCCCACACAAGATCAATTTAATAGTGATAAGGTAAAGGCTATTGTGCTTGGTCTCCGCAGCGGTAATACACCAAAGCCAATTATTGTATCTAACGATAACTATGTTGTTGATGGTCACCATAGATGGGCTGCTCATAATAACATAGGCACTCCTATTCCTATTATAAAGGTCGGTCATAATATTGACGATCTCTTAGCATATTTGGCTGATAAATCTTATGTTGTTAATAAAACTATTAACGAAGATACTAATAAGTATAATGGTATTTCAGAAATAGCTAATATGAAAAGACAATTAATAGATTTGTTAAGAATTAGAGTACAAAAAGGATACTCTAAAAATGATAAAGATCATTCTAAAGCATTAAGTGATGCTACCGATAAACTTAATTTATATACAGATAAACAAATTAAAGCTTCGTATAATACTGAAGTTATCAATAATCAATTAACTCCTATAGGTAAGAACAATGAATAATTTTGAAACTCTTATTGTAGAGAGTATATTAATAGATACGCAAACTGAATTAAATGAAGGTATTTTAGATGCTTTGTCTTTTAGAAAAAGAACTTTAAATGATAAAATTGCATCTGCACATAAAGATCAAGAAGTTATAAATCTTTATAAACACTATCGTACTCATCCAAATGCAGAGGGTATTGAATCACTTGCAAAGAAAACCCCTTCTCATGTTTTTGAAAAACTTGCATCTAGCTATTTTGTTAATGATAGAGTTAATGCCGCTACTCACGGTCCTCATGGCGTTAAGGTAAGATTAGCAACTGATGTAAACCCTAAAGTAAAAATGGCAGTTGTTAGATCTACACCATCATTACATCATATCATGTCTAGTGATAATGCCCCTATTATTAGAAACGAGGTTGCTTCTACAACTGCTCATCCAAATGTATTAAACTACCTTGCAAGTGATATGGATCCAAGAGTTGCTACTTCTGCACTAGAGAGAGCAAAATCAGTAGTGGTACAACCAGATGTATTACGTGGTATTACTGATAGCTTTAACAAAAGACATCCTAAGCCTTATGAGAATTTGGATAGATCGTTCACTCCCTCGCTTACATGAATCAACAATAATTAAGTTGTACAGAATTCATTAACAGTTTAAAATCTCCTATGTAGACAAACTACTAGGAGATTTTCATGATTACACACACATTGGTATCGTTACCTATAAATGCAGATGAGATTATACTTACTAATCATTGCTTGACTAGATTTAAGCAAAGATTTAGATTATATCTCACTCAACCTGAACAGAATTCTACTTATCTTACTACCAGAGCATTAAAAAATTTAATTTTAAATTATGGTAAAGTGAATAGAAAGTATGAATTTTCACCCTTTTACGTTAACAAATGCGCTTCAAAATACAGTCAAACTATTATTATTGAGACAGGAGTATGTGTTTTTATTGGTAAGTATGACAACGGTAAGCTCATTGTTGTAACAGCCGTAAAAAGACCGTAAAAAGTCAGTTGTGTATGGTAGCTATGTATGCTATCATACACAAAACAAAAGGATAAAATAATAATATGATTCAACCAACGTATTTCACTTCGGATCTCCATCTTTCGCATGAAAATATAATCAAATACTCACGTCGTCCATTCAGTAATGCAAAACATATGAATGAGTCTTTAATAGAAAATTTTAACAATACTGTTCCACCAAATGCAATTACTTACATTGTTGGTGATGTTTCGTTTGACAAAGACATTGGAAATACTATAAGTATGCTTAATCAGCTTAATGGTAAGCTGGTACTTATTTCTGGTAACCATGATAGAAGAAATTTAAAAATCGAGGGCTTTAGAAAATGCTTTAGCTCAATACACGAACTAATTGATATAAAAATTGATACTTACGATATTACACTATGTCACTATGCCTTACTTACTTGGAATAAATCACATAGAGGTGCATTAATGTTACACGGCCATTCACACGGTTCTTTAAAAGACGATCCAAATGCATTGCGTATTGATGTTGGTGTTGACTGTCACAACTATACTCCTATATCATTTACGCAAGTTAAAGACATCATGAGCAAAAAGACATGGGCTCCTATTGACCACCACGGTGCAGATTTATGACATTTATACGAAATGAGTATACCGAAGATAAGTATCTTATTGGGCACTCATATGACAACTATCCGCTTTCATATTATTCAATTAATGAGTGGTTAGCTGCTATTACATTATTCCCAGACTATTACATTGAAACTCCCAAAACTGATAATTATAGTACGTTTGATATTGATAGATATAATGATGCATTAGTTGATTTCCAAGAAGCATTATTAACTGACAAAATAATACTTAAAAATAAACTATCAATGCAAATACCAAAAGATAATACTACAATGCTTAAAAAATATTGTGACAACAACATCACAATTGTTAAGCAGTTTTTGTCTGGTAAGGACAAGATTATTAACAGTTTATTGGGTATTATTTTAAAAGAGAATAAAGGGATTGACCCTAAGTCTTTGTTGTCTGAATTATCAGACTTTATTAAATCAAATTATGTTTTGGAGAATTTATGACACTTTTCATGGTATACGGTATCAGTATTACATTTTTGTTCTTTTGGACTATTATGAATCTAAACAATATAGATACTAAAAGAATAGGAGAGGCTTACCGTAAAAATATGGCATACCACAAGTATTCATTTTTAGCACTTTTAGGATCAGTATCAATGCTGATGTTAATTTTATCACCATTTTTAGCAGGTGGATTATTGCTAATAGAAATTATATGCATATAAGGAAATATTATGTTATTAGAAATTGCAGTTGCTCAAATTTTTTGTATTATGTTTTTAGTCCACTATGTACATAATGGATTTGCTGATTTTAGAAATGAAATTTTAGCCCTAATTGAAAAGGACAATAGTGATTTAGACGACTATACTAAGTCTAGAGTTACCTTTCTTACAGGTTGTTTAATTTTAATATTAGCCATTCCATTAGTTTTGTTGTACATTTTAGGAGAAATTTATGATTTCATTGTTAGATAGATATAGAGGTTGTTTATTAGGCTTAGCCGTTGGTGACGCATTGGGTGCCCACTGTGAAGGTAAACCAAGAGAATATTGTATGTCCTTACCTTCAATTGAAATGGTAGGCAGTACACGTCATGGAATTAAGCCTGGTCAGTGGACTGACGATACTTCAATGGCTCTTTGTTTGGCTCAAAGTTTATTAGACTGCGACGGGTTTGATGCTACTAATCAAATGCAAAAATATGCAAATTGGAAAGAAAATGGTTATATGGGTTGTAACAATGTGTGTATTGGCATTGGTAAAACCACAGCCTGTTCAATTGATGACTGGTTACACTTTGGTGCAGGTCCTCTTGATGGACCAAGTAATCCAAATTTAGCAGGTAATGGCTCTATTATGCGCCTAGCTCCTGTTCCTCTCTTTTATTACCCATATAGAGATACTGCGGTAAAATGGTCAGCAATTAGTTCTCAAACCACTCATGGTGCATTTGAAGCTATAGGTGCATGTCAACTATTTGGTTGGATTCTTAGTAATACTTTAGCAGGAAAGTCAAAAGAAGATATTTTATTTAATTCAGGTAATCCTTGTTTTATTGGATTTGGTGCTAGACCTGGTGTTGAATACGACTTTAGTAAATTGCTATCTATAGCAAATGGTGATTACAGAAGTAAATCTATTACTGAAATCTGTGGTAATGCTTATGTCATCAACAGTTTAGAAGCTGCTCTTTGGTGCTTTTTTACTACAGATAGTTATAAAGATGCAATTACATTAGCGGTTCGTATTGGTGATGATACTGACACTACTGCGGCCATTGTAGGTCAATTAGCAGGTGCATACTATGGTTATAGTGCTATTCCTATCGAGTGGTTAACTATGATTGATATGAATGATAAAATTGACTTAATAGCAAATACACTATACCATAGGGCCACATACAAATACAATCTAGATTTACTGAATGGTAAACATGTGTACTATTTGACACGTTCTATTGAACAACATCCAACACATTGAGGATATAATGAAGAAGCGGTATAATTATCGAATATATCCTAATAAAATACAACAATCTTATTTAGAGTCAATCTTTAATATTAATCGCTATATTTGGAATCAATTCTTGGCAGCTAATATTCGATATTATAATCATTCAAAGAAGTTCCATTTCTTTAATGAAATGAGCTCTATATTAACTGAATGTAAAAATATAGAAGGGTATGAATGGTTATATGATGTACCTTCATCCAGTCTTCAACATACATTAATACAGCTAGAAAGAGCTATTAAAGATTCATATAGAAAACAAAAGGGATTTCCTAAATTTAAAAAGAAATATGATAAGAATTCATTTACATTGACTGGAAATCAATATAGTATTAAAGTCAATAAATTAAGAATAGCTAACCAAAAATCTTTAATGAAAGTTAGATGGCATAGAGAATTACCATCTAAACCAACATCATGCACTATTGCTAAAGATAATATTGGTCGATACTATGTATCATTTGTAGTTGAAGTAGAATCTAAGATAGTAACATATACTAACTCTAAGATTGGTTTAGATTTAGGAATTGAAACATTTTGTACTACTTCAGATGGTGAGAAGTATAAATTGCCAGATTTAAAGACTTTATACAAGAAAGTAAAGAGACAACAGAAAGAGTTAAGTAGAAAGAAGAAAGGATCAAACAATTTTAAGAAACACAAATTAAAATTAGCTAAGACACATATGAAAATAGTTGATATAAGAACTGATTTTCATAATAAATTAGTTTCAACTCTAATAAACGAAAACCAAGTTATTAGTATCGAAACATTAAAAGTTAAAGAGATGTTAATGAAAAGTAATAAATCTTTATCGAAGTTAGCAGGTCAACAAGGCTGGTCATCATTTATAACCAAACTAATAAGTAAGGCTAGTGAATGTAATAGAATCATTCATAAGGCAGATACTTATTACCCTAGTAGTCAACTATGTTCTAATTGTGGTTATAAATGGGGACGACTAAATCTTTCAATAAGAACTATTAAATGCCAAGAATGTTTAGTAGAACATGAACGAGATATAAATGCAGCTAAAAATATGTTGAATAATTATTTAAAAACTATATAATAGTTTTAAGAGGAGCCTGTAGACTATACAGCTTCTATAACAAAGTCTATGGAGAAGATACTATAATTCTGTAATATCTTTAATGAAGTAGAAATTATCAAAAAGGATAAA
>ERZ724509.259-NODE-259-length-25530-cov-4.241688_pt1 | contig 25530 bp, 28 predicted proteins | sample MGYA00376042_ERZ724509 | MGnify/ENA primary metagenome ERZ724509 (study PRJEB28724, sample SAMN07190887) | wastewater metagenome | isolation source: effluent of sewage treatment plant in Hong Hong | place: USA: Christiansburg, Virginia | collected 2016-03-01 ...
AACCTTAGCCGGCTGAAAACACTGACCGCGACCGAGACGGGTGCGCTGGTCGCCATATGGCGTATTGTGAAGTTGTCACTACCTGAACGCCGTAAACAAGTGGAGGATGCGATCGACACGTACTTGATCAAACGGTTTGATTACGAAGTTAATTCGTATGCGCTGCCCACAACCAATGAGTTTTTCGCGATATTTGATGTATTAAAAGGTGCCAAAGCAAAATCGGACGGCGAGGGCGCAGCGATTAACTATATTGCCGAAGCAATGTATTACGTTGCGCAGGCTCGACGCGAAATGACGATTGTTGGGGCCAAGCTGCTTACCGCATCATCATGGTTTGTACTTATTATCCTGTCGTCTGTCATTGTGATCGCACTGTTTTTGATGCGAGATGGATCATTCGAATCGTTTACATTCACTGCCCTTTTGGCTGCATCGGCAATCATGTCACTCTTTATTCTGCAGGATGTTGACGGTAACTCGCTGGGTGAAGAGGAATTTTCAATCGGAACGTACCAAGTCATTTTTGATACGATCAGTCGCCCGCACTATTATCCACTTAGTTATGTTAAATCGCGTCGTTACAAGCCAACAGTCAGTCAATATCGAACGGGTACCTCGAAACATGTGTATTTGGTGAAGAACAAGTGGGCCAAGTCGCGGCCTGGCGAAGAACCGATCGTTATTCGCTGATATCGCGTATAACGACAATGTTGGCGCCAAGTGAGTTCAGGCGTTCTGCCAGGTCCTCGTACCCGCGGTTGATCGAATAGACGTCGCGCAGCGTTGATGTGCCAGGTGTTGCCAGCATGGCCAGCAGGATGACGACAGACGGCCTGAGGGCTGGCGGGGCGATGATGTCGCTGGGCTTCCATTTAGTTGGACCGGTAATGTACAGGCGATGCGGATCGACCAGTTCGATATTAGCATTCAGTTTGGATAGTTCGGTAAAGTAAATAGCGCGGTTTTCGTATGGCCAGTCGTGCATCAGCGTACGACCTTTAGCGGTTGTCGCTATCAGCCCCATAAATGGCAGATTATCCATATTGATTGCCGGGAAAGGCATTGTCGTTAGTTTGTCCTTCGGCGCATGAAGTTTTGACTTTTTAATCGTGACGTCCGCCAAACGAGTTTTACCATTTTGAGCGATGTACTCTTCGCTGAGTTCATACTGCAGGCCCATTGTTTCTAGTGTTGCCAGTTCGATTTCTAAAAATTCAATGGGCGCACGCTTGACGGTAATTTCAGAACCCGTTACGATACCGGCAGCGATGAAACTCATGGCCTCGATCGGGTCTTCGCTAGGGAAGTATTCGACGTTGCGGTTAATGTGTTTGACGCCGCGAATAGTCAGTGTCGTCGTACCGATGCCGTCGATCTGCACGCCGAGCTTTTTAACGAACAAACACAGGTCCTGAACCATATATTCCATGCTGGCGTTGCGAATGATCGTTGTTCCGTCATACAGGGCTGCTGCCATAATAACGTTTTCGGTGACAGTGTTACCACGCTCTGTCAGGACGATAGCGCGGTCGATTTCTTGCGGCGTAACGGTGGCTTCATAATAGTCTGTCGTGGCCTCGACTGACAAACCAAATGGTGCTAGGCCGTTCATGTGGGGTTCGACCGTACGGGTACCCAGATTACAGCCACCGGCGAAGGGGAGTTTGAATTCTTTGTACTGGTGTAACAGTGGGCCAAGGAACATAATGACGGTTCGCGTTCGTTTTGCGGCCACTACATCCATGGCATCTAATTTCAGGCGAGCTGGCGGGATGATTTCTAGGTCATTGTTTTCGTTGAGCCAACGCACCTTAACGCCAATGCTCTGCATGACTTCGATGATACGATTTACCTCTTCGATCTTCGCAACACGTCGCAGCGTTGTCGTACCGTGGTTTAGTAGGGCCGCACACAGCAGTGCGACAGCAGCGTTTTTACTGGTTTTGGTTTCGATTGATCCCGACAGCTCCTTGCCGCCATCAACGCGAAAATTGATTTTGCCGGAATGGTTAACGCTGACGAGTTCTCTTGACAGAACATCGCTTATGCGGGCTAACATCTCAAGGCTGATATTTTGTCCGCCTTTTTCTATACGATTTATTGCACTTTGGCTGGTATTAAGGGCCTCGGCAAGCTGTGATTGCGTCATGCCGCGGGCTTGCCTGGTCTCTTGAATTAATGTACCGATCTTTGCTTTGTAGGTGTCAAGTGTCATACATTCCATGATATATCACCCATGATATAGAGTCAACGATGGTATAATTGAGGTAACAGGAGAAACCCAATGAAAGATACGACCGTTCAGGCCTTGATTGCCGCCGAAGAAGACCGCCAACGTAGAGGATTGGAGCTGATCCCAAGTGAGAATTATGTGAGCCGTGATGTGCTGGATGCAATGGGAAGCGTACTGACGAATAAGTATGCCGAAGGCTATCCTGGCAAACGTTATTATGGCGGGCAAGAGGTGACTGATCAGATTGAGCAACTGGCGATTGATCGCGCTAAGCAATTGTTTAGGGCGGATCATGCCAATGTGCAACCGCATTCGGGGGCACCTGCTAACGAAGCGGTCTATAGTGCCTGGTTGAACCCTGGCGACACAGTGTTAGCGATGGATCTGTCGCACGGTGGTCATTTGACACACGGTGCACCCGTGACGCGCAGCGCCCAGCTGTACAACTTTATTAGGTACAAGATGAAAGACATCGCAACCGGCGAGATTGATTATGACGAACTGCGGGCTCTTGCGCTGGAGCATAAACCAAAGATTATTATTGCCGGGTTTAGTTCGTACCCACGCGAGCTGGACTATGCTAAGTTTGCTGTTATTGGTAACGAAGTCGGGGCCCTACTGATGGCTGATGTTGCTCATATTGCCGGACTGATTGTTGCTGGCGTATCGCCTAATCCGTTTGATTTTGGGTTTCACGTTATTACGACCACGACACACAAGACACTACGTGGCCCCCGTGGCGGACTAATACTTTCTAAGGGCCATGTCGGTAATCCGTTGCAGGCACCAGAAAAGACATTAGATAACATCCCAACACTTATTGACCGTGCAGTCTTTCCTGGGATGCAAGGTGGCCCGCACATGCACAGCATTGCTGCCAAGGCCGTTGCGTTTGGCGAGGCCTTACAGCCCGAGTTTAAACAGTACGCCCAGCAGGTCGTCGATAATGCGGCCGTACTGGCCGACGAACTGATCAAGCAAGGGTTCCAGTTAGTCACGGGCGGCACAAGTAATCATTTGATTTTGGCTGACGTGTACAAAAGTTTCGGCATTGACGGTAAGGTTGCCGAAACGGCCATTGATGCCATAGGGCTGACGCTCAACGCCAATACTGTCCCTGATGATCCACTGCCGCCATTTCGGCCCAGTGGTATACGTCTGGGGACGCCTGCGATCACTACACGTGGCTTAACCCAGCAGCACATGCCACAGATCGCTCAGTGGATGAAGCAAGCGATTGATGGTCGTGACGATGCGGTACGATTAGAAACATTAGCGCAAGAAGTCGCTATGTTTGCCGCTCATTTTCCACTTCCCAGTGATGCAAAGTAGCGTAAACAATTAACGTAAAAATAAACTCCCCAATTGGGGGAGTTTATTAATCTTTGGCAGTCTATTATGCTGCTGGCTGGACGAATGTTGATGTAGCAGTTGCTGAACCGACGTAGATGTAGGTTGTCGATACAAGACTTGTCGAGAAGTCATAGTACATGATTACACCACCGTTGTTTGGTGTGGTTGCTGATAGTGATGAGTAAGCAACACTTGTCAGCCCGTTGCCGCTCGATAGTGGGGTGATAACTCCTGCGCTGTTTAGGATGTTGGCAAGACCTGCAGGTGCAGTACCCGTTGCAGGGAACGCGCCAGACGTCATTGTTCCTCCTGGGCCACGAAGGACTGTAATACCACTTGGCAAACGGCTTGAGTCTCCGGCTGTACCACCGTAACCGGTGATTTCGGTGATCGTTAGTGGGTATGAACCACGGTTTGCGTTGAATGACTCAAGCACCTTTTGTACGTTAGCGGCGTTTGTTTGCGCCTTAGTTGTGTTTGCGCGTGATGTAATACCACTGTAGGCAACAATTGTGATTGTCGCTAGGATTGCGATAACGACGATGACGATCAACAGTTCGACGATGGTAAAGCCGCGCTCTTTGATCCTTGATTTGATGTTAGTGTGAACCATTGCTAGGATGCCCCCTAATTATTTGTTACTTTATAGCTCAAATATACTACCAACTAATGATAAACGCAAGCATTTTAAGCGGATTATTGTTCTGCGAGGAACGTGATACCGTCGAAAGACGTATACGCTGCACTTACCCCGGTACTGGCCGTGATTGCACCGATGTTGCTGATATCAAGTCGACAGAACACCGCCGCACAGGTACTGTCGATTAAGATACCCTTCGCTGGTCGAAAGCCAGCAGGAAGAACGGCGATCAGTGTTCCGGCGGTGGTTGTGCCTGATCTGATCAGGCCACGGAGTGTCACCATACCATCGCTGGTTTTTGTATATTGTAGCGTGCTGTACGATGCGCTGTATGCAACCCAGCCGTTATTCAGGGTCATCGTGGTCCAGGTGCCGGAATAAGATGTCGGAAGATACATAAAGTTAGTGAAGTAGGCCGACCCTGCTGAACCACCTTTTGCGGAGAAGTATCCATCGGCACCGACGCCAATAAGGTTGTAGCCATTACCGCCTGAGCGGATGCCAATATGCTGATAGAGTGGAACGCGGTTGGCGGCGGCTAGTGGCGCAGAGTTGATGATCGTGCCGTCAGTCTGTGTCCCAGGTGTCAAAGCCCCCTGTACCTGGACGCGCTGAGCAGTATCGGTCGCCCAGCTAAACGGTGGGTCACCGGCTAAGCCGCGGTTGCTATATCCATTAATCATCGTCATATTTGTCCAGGATGAAAAGCTGGACGGCTGGAAGGCAACCGTATTGAGCGACACCCATGCAGCGCTGATGTTCGATGAGGCTACGACTGTTCCATCTGAATTAACGGTTAATGTTGCGCTTATGTCTGCAGAGGCAACGGCGAACGCCATGTTATAGGCAGGCCTATAACCAACCGGAAGCGTGAATAAGGTCTCTCCACTGACAAATGTTCCAGATCGTTTGATCATTCCCTTTAGCACGATCAAGCCGTCGCTGGTCTTGGTATAGCCAGGCGTTGTCCATACGCCACCATAATCGTACCAGTTGTTTTGCATCAGTGGTGTGGTCCACAGTGGGATCGTGAGTGATACCTGCGTGCCCCATGCCGATGTAGTGGTATTACTGGCACTTGCACAGCCGTACACTGTTGAATTGTGTGCCCCAGTGACTGTATAGGTTGTTGTGTTTTGGTTGGAGAATGCTGTTGTCCATGATCCACTGCTACAGCTACCGCCCGTCGTATTGTATTTAAAGGTATACCCTGTCGCACCAGGTACTGTCGGCCAACTAAAGACCGCTGATGCTGGTGAAGTAAGTGAGGCAGTCACGGTTGGAGCAGCCGGTGTGGTCACGTTGACGACTGCTGCAATGGTGCTAGCGTTAGTATCGAGCTTTGTTGCGCGGAGTGATCCGCTTTGTGCAATGTCGCGTCCCGCTGCGGTTTTGGAGACGTTGATTGATACGCCAACTGTTGTGGCTGACTGTAGGGCGCTTGCACGCGCAGCGGCTGTTGCGCTGGTGTCGCTAGCGACAGTGTTGGGGGTTGATCCGTCGGCGGTCGTAAAGTACTGAACGACAAAATCACTAAGCCGGATATTGTCGACCAGACGAACGTCCTGGGTTTTGCAGAATCCTGTTATCGATTGGCCCGGTGCGCAACTTGGTTGTTGCCATGGGGCATTACAGCCAGCCGTCAGATAGTCGGATTGTGCAAGGGTGCGCCGCCACAGCGTTCCGTCATTGGTCGTCGTGCCGCCCGTTACAAAATAAATGATATTCATCGTCATCGGCTTATTTTGACTTACTTGTGCACTGGCGCAGGCATTTGGCTGGTTGGTCAGATAAATCAGCCCACTGGTTGAAATGAGCGGGTTACCAGTTGTCGCCAGGGTGTTGAGGATCAGCATATTGCCCTTAGTAACATCAACATTAGAGAACCCGACGGTACCATTATCATATCCTTGTGGCGAAGTGAGTGTTATATTACTGGCCTCAAGAAACGTGGTGCTGAGTTTGATGTCCTGTTCGATGCGCCCCAGGGAATCTTGAATATCATACGCCAAGACACTTGATGTACGCGTTGCCAGTACCTCGCCGGTCATGTTAACGATCACCGTAATGAACGCGCCGATTGTTAAAATGACAATTGGCGCGATGACCAGTAGTTCAACGACAGTAAAGCCGCGACGGAAGGTAGGTGATAGGTGTTTAGCGCCGGACATAGGTTGCATACCTGACTGTGTCTGGGGGGTTATTATATGACACCGTTACTTGGACTTTTGAAAGGTTAGTAAGCCCGGCATAGGGACAAGTGATATTAACCGTCACTGTTGCTGCGCTAATACCAGAGACACTGATCGGCGTATTGTTGAGCGGGTTCGACACGGCGCAGGGGTTGGCGGCGGTGGCAGAATAGCGACGCAGGTAATCATAGGCGACATTGCTGGCGCGGGACTCACCGCGTGTTTGGCCGCCATCTTTGATAATGGCGTTATACAGCTGGTATCCTGATACCAGAAAAGCTGCTGCCACAAATAGCGTAATTAACAGTTCGACAACGGTAAAGCCCGACTGTGCGTTTTGTCGCATCATTGGTTTTTACTCGTTTTTACATACACGGTATTGTCTGCCTCTAATCGATAAAATAGATTAAATTTTTGGCATTGTTGGCTGCCCGTTGTACATAACGTGCCGTCCTGTTGGAGCGGTTGGTATACATATTGGCTGATTGTTGGCTGTGGCAGAATTCCGGCCGTGGTCTGGACATTGTTAGTTGCCGCAGTGAAGGATGTGAGTACTGGGTCACTGAACCCAGGCGCCATGACGCTTTTTGGGTCAATGTCGCGAAGGTTATCTTGGACGTTCGTGATTGTCCACGTGGTGTATCCGCCGGTTGACGTATAGCGACCAACTTCCGCCACGCCTTTACCTGTGTTGTACATTACTTCCAGGTGCATGGCTAGGCTGTCAATATCACTTTTACGTTCGTCATCACGGGCATTTACCTGAGTAGATCTAAGGTTGACTACAGCAAGCACCAACAGGATAGCCATGATGGTAATCACGATAATCAATTCTACGATAGTAAACCCACGACGATTCATGGTACTAGCATAAGAGTTTTGACCATAAACCGCAAGCGTTCAGAGCCTGCTTATATCTCGAGTGGCTCTTGTTCGATCTGGATTCTAAACGTATCGCGAACTTTGCCGATAATCTCATCGCGGGCCTGGGCCAGGTCATGATAACTGGTCGCTGATTCATTAATTAGTACTAGCGTATTTTTGTCGTGTACTCGCATACCGTGAATAAGCGCGCCTTTTAGCCCGGCGTGCTCGATCAACCAGCCACTCGGTACTTTAAACCGGCCGTCGCCCATGTCGTACGTCGGGACATCCGGGGCGATTGCGCGCAGGTCATTCAGCTGCCAATCTTCGACAACGGCATTTTTGAAGAACGAACCGGCATTGGGCAAGATGGTAGGGTCGGGAAGTTTGTTGGCGCGGATATCGACCACAGCATCACGGACAACTTGCTGGGTAAACAGTGTAATGCTGCGCTCATCAAAGTAACTTTGCAATGCGTCGTAAAATGGGGGATTAGGATTTGTTTTCGATAGTTTTAGGGTAACCGATACGATCACGTAACGGCCTATTTGATCACTACGGAATATGCTGTGACGATAGGCAAAGCCGCAATCGCTGGCTGCGAGTGTGGCAAAGCTATCGGTCTGGCTGTCATAGACATCAACAGACTGCAGGGTATCGGCAATTTCTTGGCCGTAGGCGCCAATATTTTGAACTGGCGCTGCCCCCGTTGTTCCCGGGATGGCCGACAATGCTTCGATACCAGACAGTCGCATGTCGACCGTTCGCTTAACGACGCCATCCCAGTCCTCCCCTGCCCCGATTTTTATTGTTGTTGTGTTTATGTCATCATTTATTATTTCAAAACCCGGGATACGAATACGCATCACCAGACCAGCAAACCCTTCATCTTTTGCGATCACATTGCTGCCGCCGCCTAATATAAATACAGGCAATGATTGAGATTTGGCGTTACGGTAGGCGGCAGCGACCTCATCGGCTGTTCGAACCTCTGTCATAAAACGGGCTGGTCCGCCCAGTTTCATTGTCGTGAAGTTTGCGAGTGGGATGTTGGTGTGGATGTCCATATGGGTGTAGTATAGCGCATTCGCGAGGGCCAAAAAAGCAAGCAGCCCCGACTTCATCGGGGCTGCTTGTGGCTGCCGCCAGATGACTCAGGGCGTGGGAATCGCACCGACCAGGCTGTCGAAGCGCTCTCGGATGTCTCCGCTGTGCGCCGCGTCGTCGTCTTGGATGACCGTCGCCTGTGCGATCCGGATCCCTTCGCCGTCGTTCGACATCGCCACCAGCAGGTACTCGGCGCTGTTGATGGTGTAGCCCTTCAGGCCGAAGTCCGACTCGTCGACGACATCGACGATGACGTCTGGGGTTGGCGGCTCGGGATCGGTGAACTGCGGCAGGTCCTCGATGAGGCCCTTGCGCATGATGATGATGAAATCATCAGCGTTCGGTTCGGCGGCGTAGAACCGCCAACCGCTGTCGATGCCATCGCCGACGAGAAAGGCGATGTCGTGAGCGCCTACAGTGCAGTCCGCTACGAAGTCGAGCGCCATCTGCTGGAAATCCACCAGGTCATCTATCAGCTCGATCTTTGCCGGGCCATAGGCCAGGTCGAAATCGGAAGGTTCGGTCATTTTTCTCCAAGGGTCGGACGAACAATTGGCACGGTCGTGCTTAGCGGTTATATTATCATAAAAGGGTTGTTTTGTAAATGGATTGTTAAAGCGAAGGTCTCATCTTGCTCGGCGTGTACCAAACAAAAAGAATCAGCTATACTGACTCTTTTTGTATGGTACAGCGTACTATCCAAAGTTAGAACTGCAATAACTGGCTACCAAGGACATGTATAGGTAATAGTTTCTTCTTGAACTCCCTGGCTGCCCCAAACAAAAGCGTGTTTGTTCCAAAAATCAATGCTATCTTGTGTTGCAGATGCTTCACCAGGGAATGGTGGTGATTCAAATCCACCAAACCATGCGCTAGTCAGTTCGTAACTCTCATCTTTCAAAATCAAACCCATTGATACAAATGAAGTGGGTTGTGCTGTACGAGATTTTGTAAATGGCACATATTCATTACGATTTTTACGTTTGGCATAAAGTAAATCATCTGTGCTATCAACGTCAACGACATCCATATTACCAACAACTCTGGACATATCTTTATCGAACTCAATTTTGTTACCTAGCAAATCTTTGTTTGTAATAATTTCAATAACGACATCTTTGAGTTCAGGTGCATCATTAAAGTGAGTTGCCGCATGAGAATGAATTGGATCATAATAAACATCCTTATTATTCTTTGATGTGCAGAGAAATTGTTGATTTGGATTCATAGTCTAATAGTAACAAACAAAAACACTTCATTACGAAGTGTTTAAGCATAATCATTTTGGTACACCCGGCAAGATTCGAACTTGCGACACCTGGTTCCGAAGACCAGTGCTCTAATCCGCTGAGCTACGGGTGCGTATCGATACTATTATACCATGGGTACCTCTATTATTAGGGTATAGGAATTGCATGTTTCTTAAGCTAAAGACTTGCGTTAACAGGGGTAATGATGTACAATCTGTCGTTGTATATGGGCCAGTAGCTCAGCTGGTTAGAGCACCTGCCTCTTAAGCAGGGTGTCCGGGGTTCAAGTCCCCGCTGGCCCTCCACATAAAGAACACCCTTTGATCGCTACCGAGGGTGTTTTTTATTTGCTATTATTGCAGTGTGAGCGTTATTGACGATTATCTAAAGGACATACCGCCCGCGCAACGTGAAGCACTGGAGCGGATTCGATCGGTTGCAAAACAAGTGGCGCCAGATGCGGTTGATACGATCGGGTATGGCATACCAGTGCTGCGATTTAAGGACAAGTATCTGATTGGGCTGGCGGCGTTTAAGCATCATGTTAGTATTTTTCCTGGTGCCGAGGCAGTCAAGGTGTTTGGCAAAGAGCTATCGGGCTTTAAAACGTCAAAAGGTACCATACAATTTACCCCCGATCGACCCATTCCCGATAAGTTGCTGAAGGACATCGTGCAGCTGTGCGCTGACCACATTGAACAGCGTCGGATATGATATTATTGAGCCAATGAAGTCAGGTGTAAAAAAGGGCATTATCATCGCTGCAATTATCGGCGTGGTTATCGTTGCTGTCATCGCATCAAATTTACTGCCTGTTACGGCCAGTTTGTCCGTGGATAAAACAAGTTATGCATTTGGTGAAACTCTGACGCTTAAGGGCACAGTTAAAAATAATGGTATTGCACCAAAAACTTATACATTCAGTACTGGTTGTACGGCCGGGTCGTTGTTTATTGACGATCAGGAATTGGTTGAAGTGCTACTGTGCACACAGTCCATCACGAACGTGACGCTGAGCACGTTTGGCAGTAAGACATATGATTATGCGTATACATTGGTTGAGCGGGCAGCTGACCAAACATATAATTTGGTAAATACTGAGGGCAAGTTAGAAATTAATAGTGGTGATCACAGTGCGTATCTTATATGGGAAGATGCACAGTCCGAACCAGTCACCTTCAGCGTTTCAAAATAATTTTGATATGATAAAGATATGAAAAACACATACGGTGTCATTTCTTATAAATTATTCTTTGGGTTACTTGGCTTCGCTGCGGTAGTGACCGAGATTGCGACGCTGGTTGAGCGCGGTGTGTTTGTGCCAGCAAATTTTTTTAGTTTTTTTACGATTGAAAGCAATATCTTTGCCAGCCTGATGTTTATTGTGAGTGCTGTCGCTGTTGCAGCAGGCGTAAAAAGCAGGCGCTTGGCGATGTTTCGAGGGGCAGCCACATTATATATGATTGTGACGGGTATTGTGTTTGCCGTACTTTTATCGGGAATTGAAGGTACGACACTCACCGCAGTGCCATGGGACAATATCGTGCTGCATTACATCATTCCGCTTGCCGTTGTTGGTGATTGGCTGATCGATCCGCCACATCAGCGCATTGGGTTTAAACAAGGACTGGTGTGGCTGATATTCCCTATCGCATACGTCGCGTACAGTTTGGTCCGTGGATCAATCGTTGGGTGGTATCCGTACCCCTTCCTTAACCCTGAAACCAATGGGGTTGTCGGCATTATTATTACCAGTCTTGGTATCGCAGCACTTGGCCTGGGACTGGTATATGTTATAACGTCTGTGACGAAACGAAGAAGGACTTCATGACAAAAAAGGGTGGGGTTGTAAAAGCTAAAAAGCACGCATCGACACATGTGATTGACGCATTGGCGCTGCTGGTTGGCTTTATCCAGCCGATCGCAACGATCCCGCAGATTTGGATTGTGTTCGAAACCCAGAACGCATCGAGTGTTTCATTTTTTACGTGGACGGCGTACAACTGTGCCAGCGTCGTACTGCTGCTATACGGGTTGCACCATAAGTTGCTACCGATTATTGTGGCGCAGATTTTATGGATTATCGTACAGACCGTTATGGTCGCGACAGTATTTATCTTTTAGCTGGCAAGTTTAGGACCGTGCCATTTCGACTGATCGAATGCCAGGATACCAAGCCAGACGTATGGTACAAAGATTGCAAGCACTACCCACCAACCAGGTTTGCCCATTTTGAGTCCAATGTGATACATAGCGATGTACATAAAGACAACTGATACCCAGTTAACAATCGGTACAATCGTAAGGACTGCCCAGAAGCCTTGCTGCCCACCAAGTTCAAGTAATTTCCATGTGCTATAAAACGGTACCCAGGCAATCCACGCAGGGATGCCGGCCTTTTTGAAGATTCGCCCCAAAAACCAAGAAAAAATCACGTAGGTGATAATGGCAAGCATGATGCTCATGACGAACCATAAAAATAAGAAGGCGGCAATGGCAGCGGCCTCAGTCGGTGTTAATGCACGTGATGTTTGTTCTGCGCTCGTATAAAATTCGGAGAAGTGAGATAGAAAATTCATAATAGGCCCATTGTAACATTTTTGTTAAGCTAAAAGAGATGAAATTACTCGACGGACTGGAACTTGCTGGATATATTAAAGAGCGCCAATTAAAACAGGTGCGTGCACTGCGTCAGTCATGGCGTGTTATTCCACGTTTGGCAATTATTCAAACGATTGATGATCCAGTGATTGATATGTACGTGCGCCTGAAAAGGTCGTATGGCGACGATATATTGGTTGATGTTGATGTACATAAAATTGATCAAACGCAAGTGGCTGCGAAGATTGCCGAGCTGAACGCGGACGAAGCAGTGATTGGTATCATTGTTCAACTGCCATTGGCAGATCCGACTGCCACTGATGATATTGTCAATTTGATTGCGAGCGCAAAAGACGTTGATGGGTTAGGCGAGCAGGCAACCATGACGCCGGCGACCGCCATGGCAATTGACTGGCTGCTGGCAGGGTATAACGAGACTCTTGAAGGAAAAGCAATTGCCATTGTCGGCAATGGACGTTTGGTCGGGGCGCCACTGGCCGCACTGTGGACGGGATACGGGCTGCCAGTCAGCGTGTATGACGATACAACTTCTGATCTGACAGCGGTGCTGAGTGAAGCTGACATTATCGTGACTGCGACAGGTGTGCCTGGTCTTATTACGCGGGCGATGGTCAAGCCCGGTGCGGTCGTTGTCGACGCGGGTACTGCCAGTGAGAACAATCAGATTGTCGGTGATGTATCAGCCGAGGTACGCGAGTTGGATGATATTACCATCACACCGGCAAAAGGCGGCGTGGGCCCACTGACCGTTGCGGCATTGTTTGATAATGTCATTCGCGCTGCGCGGGTGATTGCTGATATGAAGGGCCAACAGGATCTTTAGGTACGACGGGTCCTGTCGCCCGGTTTGCCCCTAAAATTTTTATGATTACATAAACAATTTTGGGTGCTGCCCCACCGGACGCCACCCGCTCATGCTAGGCCAGAGCTTCTTTGACGCGTTGGACCACTTGACGAGGGGTCAGGTCCGCTTTGACGATGTAGCTGTGAATACCCAGGGCGCGAATTTCTTTTGGAGATTCTTCTTCCCCCATATTAGTCAAGATAATGACGGGAATGTCTTTTCCCCATTCGTTTTTACGAATAACCGCTAGGGCTTCGGCGCCGTCCATTTCTGGCATCTGTAGGTCAAGCAAAATGATATCTGGCGTAAACGATTCTACCAATGCGACGCCGCGCTTACCGTTATTGGCCAGCTGTACGTCAAATCCGTCAGCCTCAAATTTCATACGGTACATTTGGCTGATCACGGGATCATCTTCGATAATAGCAATCTTTGTCATATGGATTTATCATACGTCACAGCTCACATCTGTTCAAGCTCATGCTATAATCTAGGTAGTTTCAGACCAATATAAAACAAACACAGGAAGCCGTTTATACAATGAAAGACCTTGCACCGACAATTTACCGCCAGCGGCTTGTGATCGAAGGATACCCACGTGAGGTGATTTCTGATAGCCAAATTAAGCAGTATTTATCAGAGCTTTCGGCAACGATCGAAATGAAACAGTTGATTGAACCGGTCACCCATCGCAGTGATACGTTCGGCTGGGCCGGCTGGATCCACTGGGAAACATCTGGCGCGCATTTTTATGCTTGGGAGCAGCCCGTCTTGTTTTTTAGTGTTGATATTTATACCTGTAAAGCATTTGACCCAGATTTGGCAGTCGATTTTACTAAGGCATTTTTTGAAGCAAGTGAAGTGGCATACAAAGAGTTTTAGATATGACGAGTCAAGGCGAACAACCAGAACATTTCGAGCCCAGTTATGATATTTCCGATGAACAGGTTGAGCGGCTGACCGCGCGACTTATAGGTGAGCGTGGTGCAGACGCCGCACCGGGTCATCGATTTGTTGCAATTGCGGTTGACGGCGACAGCCCGTATTCAAATATTGGCCGTCATATTGAACGAGTTGTTTTTGAGGCAAGGTTCGGCAATGATGCCCAGCAAATGGGCGAAGGGTATGGACGTTATGACCAGGCGAGCCAGTTTTTTATATCGATTGACCGTGAAAAAAAGGTAGCATCAGGTGTGCTACGCATTATTCGAAATTCGCCCAGCGGGCTGAAGACACTAAACGATATAGAGGGCCATCCATTTTACGTCGGGCTTGAAGATGTGGAAAAAGCGCACGGGATTGATGATTTAGATACCGTATGGGACGTCGGAACGGTGGCGGTTCTGCCAGAATATCGCGGCGGCAAAAGCGCTGCGTCGGTGCAATTGTACCGGGCGATGTACCTGTCCGCACTTTCAGAAGGGATTGATCATTTGGTTTCTGCTATCGAAGACGACGTGCTCCCAAAAATGAAAGGATACTTGGGTATCCCATTTGTGCCACTTGCGGGTGCCAAGCCAGGACCGTATATGGGTTCGGAAAAAACGCATCCGGTGTATGGGTATGTGCCTGATTTTTACGCAAAAATGAGTCGACACATGCGAACACCAAAAGGCCTTATGGCTCATGCTGCCTTGAAACGTTTGGTACAAGGCAGCGAAGACGACGCTTTGATTCTTGACCGGTGACTGTAAAATCAATAGCGCTTACGCTACACTAAGGACGTGGGCATTATTATTCTGATCGTCACGTGTGTTATTAACCTTGCGCTAGGCGCCTTTATCTTATTGCACGATCCGAAAGCGGGATTTGCCCGTGCATTTGCGGCGATGAGCCTGACGATCTGCGTGTGGATTGTGTCGAGTTTTATTACCGATTATCACACGACAGATTTAGCGATCAATGATGCCGCCAACAAAATCGCTTTTATGAGTGGGTACGGGATTGTACTGAGTGGTTTGATTTTCACGTATTTTTTCCCATCACGGCGCCAGACTAGTGGGCTTGAGGCATCGCTGATTGCGATAGTGAGTGTATTTATTATTGGATTATCCGCGACACCGCTGATATCGGGCGATGTTAGTCTTGGCACTGGCGGTGCACTCGAGTTTTCGGTCGGAGGATTGCTGTGGTTGTACGTTGTTGGGTATGTGCTGCTGCTGGTACTTATCGCCAGAAACACGTTATTGTCGTCTCGCAACTGGGAAAAAGCGCGCAAGACACAGGCACGGCTGGTGTTCACTGCATTTTGCATGAGCGCACTGACGGGACTACTGGTCAGCGTTGTTATTCCTTTTCTGGTGAACGATTGGTATACTACCAGGCTTGGCCCGATCGCGACGGTGCTGCTGGTAGTCATTATTGTGTACGCGATTGCTCGTCACGGCCTGTTTGATGTACGGTTGGCTATCGTTCGAACATCTGCCTATATCTTGTCACTGGCAACGCTGGCGGGTCTGTATTACGGGATCGCATACGTTGTCTCGAACGTTGTTCTGGGTACGCAGACGGGGACGTTGGAACAAAATGCGCTTAACCTAGCGCTCGCACTTGCGTTGGCATTTTTCTTTCAACCGATTAAAAGGCTATTTGATCGATTTACTAACAGGGTGTTTTATAAAGACAGTTACAGCAGCAGCGAGTTTTTTGAACGGATTAATCATATTATTACATCGACGACTGACCTGCACACATTGCTAAAACTGACTGCTCACGAGATTGCCGTGACGCTCAAGGTTGATCAAGCGTTCTTTGTTGTACATCGACAGGATCAGCAGCCGGTATCGGCTGGTACCGAACACCACGGCTACATTCCCAAAAGCGATATGAGCCAGCTGGATGTGTATGCCAGCGCTCATAATGATCAGGCAGTTATTGTCGATCTGCTTAGCGATGACCCGGCGCAGGTTGAGATTCGTCGGTTACTGATGAGCCATAAGGTGGCACTCATCATGCCGTTGGTGCTATCCGGCAAGCGTGTCGGGTATTTGGCGCTGGGCGAACAAAAAAGCAGCAGTTTTACGCTTCGTGATGTTCGCGTGCTAGAGGCAACATCGGATGAGCTGACAATCGCTATTCAGAATGCGCTATCGATCGAGGAAGTCCGCGAATTAAACGCAACCTTGCAGCAACGCATTAGTGAAGCCACCAAAGAACTGCGCACCAGTAACGCGCAGTTGCAGCGCCTGGATAAAGCCAAGGATGAGTTTGTCAGTATGGCATCACACCAGCTGCGCACGCCTCTGACGAGCGTCAAGGGGTATATCAGTATGGTGATTGAAGGTGATGTCGGTAAAGTGAGTGATAGCCAGAAGCATCTGCTGGAAGAAGCGTTTACGAGTAGTGAGCGTATGGTGCATTTGATCAATGACTTTTTGAATGTATCAAGATTGCAAACAGGTAAGTTTTTGGTTGAAAAGCGTCCGGTCGATTTGGCGAAAGTAGTCGGGCAGGAACTGGAAAGTTTGGCAACGAATGCTAAGTCAAGAAACCTGTCGTTTACCTACCGTGCGCCTAAAAACCTGCCGATGCTGAACCTGGATGAAGGCAAAATGCGACAGGTGATTATGAACTTTTCGGATAATGCGCTGTATTACTCGCACGAAAACACGAAGATTGCTGTCAAATTGGTGCTGCAAAAAAATGACATTGTCTTTACCGTAAAAGACACCGGTATTGGCGTACCGCGCGCCGAACAATCGCAGCTGTTTACGAAGTTTTACCGCGCCAGCAATGCTCGCAAGCAACGGCCTGATGGCACAGGCGTCGGGCTGTTCCTTGCCAAAAAAGTCATTAATGCTCACGGTGGGCATGTGGTGTTTGAATCAAGCGAAGGCAAGGGAAGTACGTTTGGTTTTAGTTTGCCGCTCGACGAACTACGCGTTAGCGATACGAACAATCTCGACGATCAGAATAACGATCACTAGGATCACGCCGCTTGCGATGAGTACGGGTTTGGCGATGCGTTTGTGGTCAAACCACCATTGGCCAAGCTTGCTGCGATTGACGGCGCTAATGCGGGTGATGACCGGCCGAGTCGTAGCGGCATCGGCGCCAGTGTAGGCTTTGGTACGCTTCTTTTTGTTCTTTCCCATAATATCCATCAGTATAACAAAAATAACCCCCGCGTTATAGGCGGGGGTTATTTGGTCTGAATCGCTTCAGAGTGAGGAGCGGTCAGACTCGTGTTATCGGTTTAGTGATGCACGACGGCTGGCAAGGTAGTAACCAATGCTAGCAATCAATGCGCCAATGCCGATCAAGGCAACAATGTTTTCACTTGGACCAGTCTTTGGAAGTTCAGGTGGTGTGGTTGCACACTTGCTGAGGTCTTTTGTGTACTTGTCCGTGAATTGTGATTCATCGATAGTGACAATTTTCTTCGTCGCAATTTCACATACGGTGATCTTGCCAGGAGTCTTACAGTCATCTAGGTTCTTTGAATACTTCTTTGCGTCGAACTGGCTTTCTTTGATCGTGACGATCTTTTTGGTTGCTAGTTCACAGACGGTGATGTCCTTTTCGCAGGCTTTTGGAACAACGACGTTTGCCGTGTCTTCTTTTGAGCCAGCATCAGTGGTTGCCTTTGCCACGTTTTTAAGCGTGTTTGGTCCACAGATAGGCAAGCTGTCGTTTGCTGCAACTTGGGCAGTAAACTTAACATAGCCATCGCCATTTGGTAGATAATCACCAATGATCAAACCACCACCAGTCACGCCGTCACCGACATGAACAGTACCGTTTGAGTTGTTGACGTATGTCGAATCTTTAACGTAGGTAACGCCAGCAGGCAGTGTGTCTTTAATGACGACACCGTTCAGACGTGTACCACCAGTGTTTTTAAAGTGGACTTGGTAATCAACTTTATCACCAGCTTTTGCGTCAACGCTTTCTTTGAATGTCTTGTCAGTTGCACCATTGATGCGAACTGTCTTGTCGACACTAAAGTCAGTCGTTGTTGCTTTAACCGTAAAGACAACGAGGCCGCTGTACTGGAAACAACCAGGGATGTTGCCATCCATTTGGGTGTAACCAAGTGTTGCACCGGTGCTGACAACAGAGTCAGGTAGGGCAGTACCGCTGGTAAATACATTGTTGATGTATTTTGCAGAACCTGCAACGTAGCTTAGGTTAAAGTTGGTGTTGCTTTTAAAGTTTGCTTGGTCAAATACGACACCAGGTGTAGCGTTACTTGAAGACAAAAAGCCATCAATTTGTACGTTCTTGGCAGAGTAAGTTGGCACAGAAAACTTTGCAGCAACGTTTTGGGCAACCAGGTTTAGGTTGGATGCCGCGTTGTTGTGCACGTACATACGTACGGTGTATTCTTTGTTGTTCTGAACAGTAATCTCATCAACCCAGTTGCCTGGGCCAGCGAATGTATTGTCTTTGATGGTAACGAAGTTACGTTCGTCGCCATAGTTTGGGTTGTTCGTGATTGAGTTAAAGGTGACATGGTCAGCAGGTTGCTCAATCGTGTATGTTGGACGGTCGGGACCCCATGCTAAGACAACTGCAGGTACAATAATCGCGGCAGCGATCATGGCAACGACAGCGCTAAAGCGCTTAGGAGCACGACGGATCAATGATGTAAATGTACCCATTGTTATTCTCCGTTTCTTGATTTATCTCGCAGAAAAAATCAAATTATTAAATATATAAAAACATTGTTGCCGGGTTGTTAAGTCGTACAAATCAGATCATTACAATGTGAGTCTTTGGTGACTCCAGGAGTCATATTTTCTTCGGTGATAAATCACGCAAATATTCATATGACTCCGGAGAGCTAAGCTATAGGCATTCCCGAGTGGGGCACGCGACGAAAGTCGCGCACCCCACTGCGAGGGAACTTGTTACCACTGGGGCTGTGGGGCCTCTGTGGCGGGTGGTGCCGGTGGCGTTGATGCTTCGGCGGCCTTACGGGCTGCCTCGGCGATGTCTGCCGGACGCTGTGCTTCCGCGATGGCTGCGAGTCGCTTGCGCTCCTCTTCGGCCAACACATCTTGCAGCGTCCCCTGATAGTTGTCAGGACCTGCGGTCTGACGCTCGTCACCCGGCTTGTAGAACGAGTCCACATTGGGGTTGACCAGAACGTCTTCACGCGGGTTCTTCGGCTTCAGGCCTCCACCGGGGTTGATGCACCCGACGCGAATCAGGATCACCGTGGGGGGATCGCCAGGCTCGCCGTCAGACGGCTGAACCTCAGCGGCAGGAACGGTGCAGGTCCTGGGATCGATGAAGATCCAGGCTGCATCACCACCTACGCTGTTGCGGTTACCCATTGTGACAACTGTTCCGTCCACCAGACCGGTGTTACCCAGTACCAATGTATCCACCTTGGTCTGCACGACCTCCCAGTTCAGGGAGTTCAGCAAGAGCGCTCGGGGGATTGACGGAGACGCGTCGATCGTCCGCTTGACGGCCGCAACCATTGCCGGGTCCTTCGACTCGAACACTGCCTGCAGCTTCTTGCGCGATGTGACATCCGCGCCGTCAATTCCAAACGCGAAGACGCCCGACGCCTGAACCCGAGGGTCCTGGAAGTCGACATTGTCTTCGCCGACGACAAACTCGTCGTCTTGGAACCCCATTGCAGCCATGTACGCCATGATAGCGTCCACGCGGCACTGGGGCAGGACGAGCAGTGAGCAAGCATTCAGCCTGTCGGTGATGCGGTTCATCAGAACCCCGCCATCGATCCGAAGAACGACGATCTGGGCCTTCAGGGCCGCACACGTAGCAGGCGTCGCCTCCCAGTCCACCGCGTCAGGCTTCGCCGACGCGGTGGGGGTGGGAGTTGGGCTGGTGCTGGTGGCAGTGGGGACGGGCGCCGAAGCACCAGCCTCCCAGTCTGCCGGGGTGCAGCCCGCAAGGGCGAGCACCACGGCCAGCGGAAGTCCGATGAGGGAGACCACCCCGAACCGACGGTTCACGTTGATCTCCTTTACTTTGCTTTCTCGGTCTTGCTGCTGAGCTCGTTCATCACGACGCTAATCGCGAGAATGATGCTGAGGATGACGGCGTCCAGGACGCCCAACCACAGCTTGTCAGCGTTGAACTCGAATCCCGGCTGAGACCCGAGGCTGCTCTGCACCACGACGATGCCGATCAGGCCGCCGCCGAACACCGCGAATGCGATGCCGACGAGGGTGAAACCGAGTGCGCGTGACCGTCGGGCGAAGGATCTTGCAGCCACGTGGACTGCGAGGAACCCCAGCCCGATGGCGATCACGAGCACGAACGCCCCAGCCAGCCCCAGCCAGAAGCTGAGGTGGAAGGCGGCGACCTTGGTCATGATCCAGACGGCCCACCCAGCGAGGAGGATGCTGACCACTGCCGCCGCGACGCTAAGCGTCCGGCGGAGCCAGTTGGACATCATCATCGGGCGGGCAGACATGCGTGCAAAATCAACTGCGGGTGCGGGAAGGGTGGACATGTGTTTTCTCCTTGGTTTGTTTGGGCAGGGTGCCCTGAACTGTGTCGTTCTGGGCGAGGCCCGGCCACTACTCTGGAGCGGCGAGTCAACCAACTAATCTAGTTAGCTGGCGCGCCGCTTCAGAACCAAACAGGGAGATATCTGTGCCTATAGCTTTCAGTGCGTATCGAATATGTATAAAACATACTCCAGACATGCACTGTAATGATCTGATTTGTTAACGATCCTCCGCTGTACGGGGTCCTCACACCACGAGCAACTGATGACATCAGTCTACCACAATAAAGCGAAATTGTCAATAACGTAAGCAATAATATAAACAAAAGCACAAGCAGTTTAAAAGGTATACACCAGATCTAGCGTGTTTTACGAGAGAAAAGCACTATATATAATACTATTTGACATCTGTTGTCAATGAGCGTATATTGCAACACTAAGTGCGATTGAGGGGACGGGCCCCGATACGCACGATTCACAACTGGAGTAACTCATGACTGAGGGTACTAAAGCAGTAAAGAAGCTGAGCGCAGATGAGCAAGAGGAGTTGAGGGCTCGCAAGGCACTAAACGCACTCAAGGACCAGGCCGAGGCCGACTACAAGGCCAACTACTCCATGCAGGAGAAGATGGTCGCGTTCGCCAAGGCCTGTGGCGAGTCCCTCAAGGAACTCGCACTCTGGCTGGTCGACGTGCTCGGCCTGCGTCAGAAGGAGATCCTACCGGAGCTCCGCGACGCCGCTCGGCCGGCCAAGGCGTGATGGCACAGGGTGGAACTGTCGAGCAACTGCTCGCGGTCACGCCCACCGTAACACCCGGTGACATTCCGGTCACCGTTGCAACAACCCGTACCACCGCACTACACGGTGACATCTCGTACTTCCTACCCGAGACGTCACCATCCAGCCAGGCCCCCAGGGGCTAGGCACACAGCCCTAGAGCGGGGCGCAGATGGAACGAATGATATCGTTACCGTCTGCGTCCTGCTCGGGCAGAACCACAACATAATGATGACGCACCCCATGAGGGTGTTTTTTATGCCTATGGCTATTTGACATAATAGGTATATCAGCGTATAAATATCTGTTAAGTACAACGGGCGATCCCGGTTTTGCATGATGTCTGCGCTGCAACCAGTAGCGACGTGACAGGGTGTTTCTTTCAGAAGGAATGCTCGCAAAATACCCCGCAAGGGGCTTGTACCGTACCAATAGGGAGAGCCATGATCAAGGCTGCTAGAAGGCTGGTCGACAAGTTCATCACCGAGGATGCAACATTCGTCCCTGGTGAGGGCATCGAGCAGTGTGCGGCTAACCTGCTGCAGGATCCGCGCTACGAGCGTTTTTCGGCAAAGACCAGTCCCGGCGAGGTCAAGTACGAGCTGAAGCGCCGACAGGGCGAAGGCTGGATCAGCGCCGGCGAGCACAAGGTCATGGTCGACGACAAGCTGACTGCGGTCAAGGGCATCAAGACGCTGTCGCACGAGGCTCAGGAGGCGCTGGCCAAGACGATTGCGGCCCGTGCTGCCCAGCCCAAGAAGCGCAAGGTGCGGACACGGTACAAGAACCGTGCTCGTACGGCCGGCACTGTGGTACCGGCGTCATAGACGCCACATAGCCTTTGACGTGGTATCTGTTGCAACCCGCAACAGATACCACGTCGGGCAATACAACAATAGGCATTTTTGGCTCTCATTAGGAGGGCTTTTTATATGCCATATGTGGCGTCTATGACCAGCGCCCAGACACCACATGGCATACTATTTGACATATATTGTCAACAGGCGTATATTTGCCCAATGCACGTCGGAAACCCCGACTGATGACATGACACGAACGCTACTGAGTCCAGTTACGGATGGCGCAGTGGTGGTTATGGCAGTGCACAAATGGCTAGGAATGACAATTGATCGGATTGACAGATACCAAAGATGCCGACACAACTCCTGTCGAGGAGGCCGTCGAGCTGGGAGAACTTGCTGATTGGATCATCAAGTGCCACCACAACACGGACCTGCGTTCCAAGGTGCAGACCCTGGATGCGCAGTACCGGACGGCCCACGACATCAAGGGCCGGTACTACCCTCATCACCCAACACTTTCCCGGTTGGTGGACGAGGTCAAGGCTGCCGGCCTCGCCAAGTCAGAAGTTGAGGCGTTGGCGAAGGCACTGGGCATCATCGCGGATCGCAAGGGCCTGTGGGCCAAGGCGGACGCAGAAGACCAGGCCGAATCCAAGGTCGCTTGATGCCCACCAGGACATTCGGCGACGAGAAGAGGGCGACGGTCGACGATGCGCTGTTCCGGCGTTTCGAGGGGCTGACGCCCCACAAGGTCGATGAGGTGGGCTCCCGCGAGCACCTTCAGGCACTTCAGGGCATCTGCACGAATGATCGAGAGCGCAAGCAAGCGATCATGTACTGCCTGGCGTGGCTGGAGATGTCAATCAAGGAGGTCTGTCCGGTCATCCCCTGTCCGTACGACGCTCAGAACGAGGTCGGCGACCTGGCGAAGGCGATTGCGAAACAGCGTAATCACCGTAGCCAGAGTAATCGATTCGATCGCGGCAAAGTACTCGCCTAACAAGCCCGGACGGGACGGAGCAGTCACAGATTTTTGTGGCCAGCTCCGTCCTCGTCTGGGCAAATCAAAACTTCAGATATGTAGTCACAGCTAAGCCCTAGTCAAAAGGGGCTTTTTTTGTTACAATGCTCGGAGTCGGAAGAGGTAATTCTTTCGGTGAAGTGAGGCCCCATATGGATCCTTCAAACCATATGTGACTCAAATTGCTCGGATAAGCTGAAAAATATGTAAACACATTTTTCAGACTTCTCGCTCACAATTTGGTCCCATCGTCTAACGGTTAGGACACCAGGTTTTCATCCTGGCAATAGGAGTTCGATTCTCCTTGGGATCACCAAAGAAATAACCCCATCCAACGTGATGGGGTTATTTCTTTGGTAGTTTTCGAAAAACAAACTCCGCAGAAGTTCGCGTATTTATTGCTTCCTGAGAATTAGCTGAACGGAGGACAGTCCTCCGTTCAGCTAATTCTCAGGTTTCGAAGGGGTTTAACCCCTGTAGCAAAAGTGGTACAATTGCTTGTTATGAGTATTATTTTCAAACGAACAAAGATTTTGGCTACGCTTGGCCCACCAACAAGCAATCCTGAAACCATCGAACAGCTGGCACTTGCCGGTGTTAACGGGTTTCGTCTTAACTTTAGCCATGGTGATTACGCTGAGCGTGACGATCAAATTAGGTGGATTCGCGATGCAAGCAAAAAAATCAACAAACCAGTTGCGATCTTGCAAGATTTACAGGGGCCAAAGATTCGCTTGGGTATGTTAAACGAAAACACGGACGTTCACACTGGTGATGAAATTATTCTTGATTTTGCCGCCGAACATAACGGAATGACATTTCCGGTACAGTACAATTTGGCCGAAAAGGTAAAACCAGGCGAACCGATTTATATTTTTGACGGTAAGGTACGAACGACTGTTATTGAAGTTGTATCTGAAACGGCAATCAAGCTGCGCGTTGGGAACGACGGTACGCTGATGAGCAAGAAGGGTATTAATCTGCCTGATACCGACTTTGGTGGTGACATCTTGACGCCAAAAGACCTGAAAGACATCGAATATGGCCTGACAAAGGACATCGATTTTGTCGCGATTAGCTTTATTCAAAGCCCTGATGACATCAATAACCTGCGCCAAATCCTGGTGGCTGGCGGTTCTGAAGCACAGATTATTAGCAAAATCGAAACCAAGGCTGCCATTAAAGACGGCGTCCTGGAAGAGATCGTCAAGGCGAGTGATGGCGTTATGGTTGCCCGCGGCGACCTGGCAGTTGAAGCTGGTGCCGAAATTGTGCCAATTATTCAGCGTCGTATTATTGCTTTGTGTCGCAAGCACGGAAAATTAAGCATCGTTGCCACCCAAATGATGGCCAGCATGGTTGATAGCCCCGAGCCAACTCGTGCAGAGGTGAGTGACGTTGCAAACGCCGTGATTCAAGGTGCTGACACAGTGATGTTAAGTGACGAAACGGCCAATGGTAAATATCCACTAGAAACTGTTGCTGCTATGAAAAAGGTTATTTTGTATACGCAGGATAATGCGCCAGTCGCACCGATTCATGACAAGATTGTCAGTTTGAAAAAGCAACGTGATGCAATTAGCACCGCTGCCGTATCGCTTGCTGAACAACTGGGCGTATCGGCGATTATTGCCGAGACAAAATCTGGTGCAACGGCAGCAAACATTGCCGCACACCGTCCGAATCTACCGATTATCAGTGTAACCAGTGAGTGGCGCGCTGCACAGCAATTGACGCTAAGTTATGCCACGCGCAGCTATGTCCGCCCCGACAGTCTAGAAGCCGGATTTGATCTGGCCGTTGAGATCAAGGCCGACGGATATTTTGGTGATGAACCGGCAACGGTTATTATTGTCAGCGGCCAACAACCAGGAATCATCGGGACGACTGACACAATCAAAGTTCGTGTGCTAGAGTAGATATATAAAAGGGGTGGGGCCTATACATGAAAACTGGTTTTTCTAAACTGACAATTCGCGATGTGCCACTTGCTCATAAAACCGTCTTAGTACGGGCTGATTATAATGTGCCAATGGCCCCCGACGGCACGATTGACGACGATTTGCGTATCCGTGCCAGTCTGCCAACGATTGAATATCTGTTAGCGCGTGGATGTAAGGTAGTGATTATTAGTCACCTGGGTCGCCCTGAGGGTCGCGATCCTGCATTTACGCTAGAACCAGCCGCACAGCGTTTGGCAGAGCTTTTGAAGCGTGACGTTCGCTTTGTCGACGATTGTATTGGCGACAAGGTGTACCAGGCGGTTAAGCAGGCGCCGATGGGGAGCGTCACGGTGCTTGAGAATCTGCGTTATTATGCCGTAGAAGAAGCCGCTGATCACGCATTTGCCCAAAAGATTATTAAAGCGACGGGCGCACGATATATGGT
>ERZ724509.260-NODE-260-length-25488-cov-16.140290_pt1 | contig 25488 bp, 28 predicted proteins | sample MGYA00376042_ERZ724509 | MGnify/ENA primary metagenome ERZ724509 (study PRJEB28724, sample SAMN07190887) | wastewater metagenome | isolation source: effluent of sewage treatment plant in Hong Hong | place: USA: Christiansburg, Virginia | collected 2016-03-01 ...
TATCCGAAATCAACTTCGACTTGTCCATCCACACAGGTACTGCAAAATTCCGGTTCTGCCAACCCCACAATAGGTTGTCGAGGCGTGATGGTTCCCGACCATGCAGGGTCAGATTGTAGGTGAATGAGCGCCTCGGACGAGTGCGTAATTCCCGCCTTACCTCGCTCCCATCGAACGACCGAAGTATGTCTGTCTTCCATTCGATCACTTCAGTCACAGGCGTCTTCCAGTTTGGCTGGTACGGCCAGGTTACGACACGGCGACCAGTGACCACGAGCGATACAGCTTCTGCAGTGAAACCGAACAGGAAGACCCCGTTGATGATAGCCGGCCCATCGAGGGATACGTTGAGGGTGAATTGCTTTTCGGCGAGGACTGAAAATGTGATCGGCAGAGTCGAAGGGGTCGTTATCGACATACCGTCAGTGCCTATCCCGTCAATGGTGTCAAGCACCTTCGGTGTCAGGTGGGCGTTCCACACATTGATAGTGCGAGTCTGATTACCGAACGTGTTACCGAGGGCTATATTCCGTGGTGAGATATGCACTCTATGGTATAGGTCGTCGAACCATGCACCGATCAGCGAGCCTTGCTTTTGGTACGGGGTCGTGCTGACCGGGAATTGAGGTACTACAGGGTATGTCACCAACTGAACATGCGTATCCAGTGGTGCGTCACCTGTAGCGACATATTCAACGTTGATCGTCGGGTTAAAAGCGAGGCAGGTAATCTCGCTCAACCCACGGTCAACCTCCCAGGCGATCAGAACTGCCATCACATAACCTTTCTGATTGCCCAACCAAACGTACCTGTGTGGTCAACATTTGACCCACCGTTACGTGCAGCCATATTCCGTCGATGGAAAGGAAAGACTTGCCAGTCATCGGTTCCGATAGTGACAACTTCATTATCAGAGAAATTGTCAATTCGGCATTGTCGAGCATGTCGTAAGTCGAGCACGAGGGATACCTTCGTTTCTGCAACAAGCCGATACGCTCTCAATGGGAGGAATGGGCTTTCAGCATTCCAGGTGTTCGGTAGCACAGACTGCAGGTTCCCGGCATAACCATTACCAACGTAATCCCATCTAGTGATATTACCCACCGGCTGAACACCAAGTCGCCACGATACAGACCCAAGGTCACTGTGTACAAAACTCGCAGTGAGGTCAGTGTAATTGCTCATCGATGTACCATAGCTATTTTGAACAGAATCCCAAAAAGGAGCAGCAGACCTTCGAGAATGAGAACTATTAAGCCCACCCCCATACGCGTTAATTTCTATACACGACCCGAGGTTCGCATAGCCACCGTAGGTCAACAATTCGTTAACCGATCCTGCAATGAACATACCTGTCGCACCGGCACCAACATCAAGTATCGATTTACCCCAAGTGACAAATTGATACCGAGTTGTGTCGTAATTCAGTATGAAATAAAACTCATCGTCGTTCAGGAACGCCCAGTACGTTGCCGGGAAAGTGATCAATGCGGGGACATTACCTATCCCTGAGTAGACCATCCTACCCATACCAACCTGTCTCGGCGTATCAGACCCACCGCTGAGTGCTGTAGTACCGACAAACATGACCGTGTCGACGGTCGGCGTGATGAACTTGACGAACACCTGATCCTTATAGAGAACCGGACTCCCGCCACCTGACCACGTCCACCCGTTCGCTTGGAGAAACAACCTGATCGCAGTCTGAATATCGACGAGGTTATTCACAACACCAGTTTGATAGGCCATTTACTGCATCCTCATCGCGAAATAATCGGCGAACCCGGTTCGCCACACGTTCTGAAAAACGACGTAAGTGACACCACCGATGACAATCGTATTTTCAACGGCGTTGTTAAAGCCGCTGATCTGAAATAGACCATCGAGTGACCCGTAGAGACCGTTGGTTGAATAAATCTCAATTGGCATCAGGGTGTACTTACCATTGGTGTCCCTCAACTGGGTCGCCCCGCACAGCGCCGCATTGTCGTAAGGGTGCACGCTTGGGTTAACCCAAGAATCGTTTGTCCGAAGCCCCATGCGGGCGTTCGCACCACCCTTGATCATGAAGTTGTGTGTACCTTCTGAGAACCGAGTTGCAGCCGCCCCTACGAGCGAACCGCCACATATCAGCGGGTAGGGGTACTGCGATGGGCGACCGTAGGGGAACATCTTCCCTGCGTAGAACGGTTCGTACACCGGCGTGCCGACCTTCATCGCACACGCGATACGTTGTGCATTGCAGACTATCCAGTAGTCGATACGATTGTTGTGAGCCGGCACACCACTTAGGTATGCTCCTGGTTGCGTGTCAAACGAATTAGTCGGCACATAGCCTGTAAAGCATCCGACGAGCAGATTGTAGTAGTCAGCACCACTGTTCTGGTATGTCCGGAAACCGATGTAAATTTCCTCAAGCCCACTCAGGCCGACACCCTTCAAAATGACCTCGTGATTAACACCTGAGTCGTCAAACCGCAGAACGGTCCAGCCGTTCGCCGCTGCCAAATCCCTGACCCTCTCGATCATGACCTGGTGTGCGAGTTTTCCTCCCGCTGGTTCAACGAATGATATTTGGTATGCCATGATTACCCTTTACTCCCGACAAGGCTGCGTAGTTGTGAACGTTCAGCACTGAGCGCGTTCATGATTACCTTTCTCCCTGACGCCGACCCAAGTGCTGCTGACAGCATTTCCTTCGGATCAACGTAGTTGTAAATCGACACGTCTTGAGGCTGACCCCCGCCCTGCTTGGCACCGTTGAGCACGTTGCGCGGATCGGCGGCAGTCAGGACTTCCTCATTCTTCTTCAGGATCGTCGGATACTCGTCAGGGGCCATGCCTGCAATACCCCCACCGTGATACCGGGGAGCATTCGCGAACAACGATGGATTTGCCATACGGGATGAGCCGCCAGGGGCACCAACAACCCCACCCGTGTGCTTTACCCCTGCAATAAAGCTACCGATACTCCCGAGAAACCCACCCTTACCGCCCATACTCTGCAGAGCGTTGAGCAGCATCTGCTTCAAAATCATCTGAGCGATCTGACGAAGGAAGTCTGCTGCGAACCCAAGGAAGGCATTTCGTACTTGACCAATACCTTCTTTCCATGTCTGGAACCCGAAGGCTGACTTTCCGAGAGCCTCGCCTAGCGTCATGAAGGCATTGACCCCACCCGTGCTCAAAGACTCGGTGAGTTGCTGCGTCAGTTTCGCTTCAGCGGTCAGCCCTTTACCGCTGTCTGCTGCCGCGATGATCTTCGCCCTGAGCGTTTCGAGGGCGGTAACGTCCTGGCCGGTTGCGACTGCGGCTTGCATCATCGCGTCGGCAAATCGTAATGCCTCATCAGCGATAGTCTGAATCTTGGGCTGCATGTCGTTGACTGCAACAGTCGCTAGGCGGTTTGCCTCAGTTTCCGTAATCAACCCTGCGTCACGTTGAGCGTTGATCGTGTCGAGCTTCGCCTTTCGTTCAGCGAGCAGAAGGTTGATCGAGTCCTCGTAGTACTTCTGCTGCTCAAGCTGCTGTAGTGCCGCTACGCCTGCGTCAAGTCGACGGCGCTGTTCTTCTGCGGGTGAGGTGTCACGACCATTTGCTTCAAGGGTTGACCGGAATTCGGCGATGTCCCGATAGGTCTGCTCATAGGAATCACGGACAGCCTTCAGGCGCAGGTTCAGGTCGTCCTTGCTCTTGCGACCGGCCTGCGCGTCAACCTGCTCAAGCCGTTTTTGGATCGACTCCTGCTCTTTCTCAAGCTCGTCGTTGAACTTGATGATTTCGGCCATCTTGAGTTCATTGATGGCCTGCGTGTGGCGCAATTCGAGAGCCTCACCGTCCTTGCCGCCGAATTTCCTGATCTTGTTCAGCAAGGTCTGTGATGCTATGTCGATTGCGTTGATTCGACGTTCAAGGCTGTCCTTTTCGGTCTTTTCAACCCGAGCCTCGATAGCCCGCAGTTCGGACTCAAGCGCCTCTTTCGCCTTAATACGTTTTTCTGCAGCCTCTTTGTCAACAGTCGGTTTGTCCGTGCCGGGGAGCGGCTTAGGTGTCGTGCCGGCTGTCGGCTTCGCGGATGACGACCCAGGTTCAGCGAAAGCGTCAGCGACCATCTCCTGACTGATCTTCTTGATGGTCGCAAGGTCGGTAGCCATCTGCTTGCGCAACTTGGCTGACGCGTTACCGATACGGTCGACCTTGAATTCCAGGCTGGCAATAACACGGTCAATGTCAGCCCCGAGTTCGGACTTACCCATCACCTTGGCGGCACTGGAGAACAAGCCGAGCATCTGACGGAAACCACTCGTCAGCAAATTACCCATCACGGCGAGACCGTCCACCACGACTGCCGGTATCTCAGCCCAGGCGATCTTTGCACCGTACTTGATAGCCGTCCAGGTTGTCTCGAACAGGAAGACAATACCTACGCCCCATGCGCGTGCGTAGGAGGACTGCTGCTGCAAGATCGTCCCTATTTCCCACCCGACGAACGCTGAGACAAGTACACCGAACGTCTTGTTGACGATACCGAGGGTCGTAGCAAGAGCACCTGCAGCCCCTGTCGCGATACCCATTTGACCGGCTGTGGTCAGCATGGCCGCACCGAACGCAGACAACTTCCTGACGGCGTACAAGCCGAACGCCAGTTCGAGCACCGTCTTGACGGTTTCAATGTTCTCGGCGAGCGTGGCTACGAACTTCGCGACAGCACTGAAGCCATCGCCGATGTCCTGTGCAAACTTCTTCCCGTCAGCACTCTTCATCACTTCGGTAAGCCGCTTGATCGTCTCGGTCAGTTGATCGATGAAGCCGCTGTCAGCAATGGCGAGACGGAAGTCGTACATTGCCGTATTGAAGCGATTCTGCTGTGCCACGAAAGACTGCGTTGCCTTCGGCAAACGGTCAGCAACGAGTTTCCGGTACTCTTCAGCGACGGTGACAAGGTTGGACACTGAAACCTTGCCGTCCTCCATTGCCTTTTTCAGATCGGGGAACTTGTCCTTCAGCGCCTTCTGGAACGTCCCGAACGCCCCAGGAAGCACGTCTCCGAGTTGTCCCGAAAGTTCTTCGGACTGGATTTTCCCCTTATTCATCATCTGACCAAGGGCGTAGAAAACTCGCTCCATCTTCTCACCGCTCAGACCGAGCGTTGTGCCGACCTCGCTGAACGACTCGAAGACGTAGTTCGCCTCTTGAGCCTCACGACCGGCGAGAACTGCATTGGCTGCAAAAGTGGCATAAGACGCACTGGTTTTACCGAGATCGAGACCGAGCCGATCAGCCTGACCTCGAACGTAGTCATACGACTCGCCGATCTTCTTATTGTCATCCCCAACAACGACAGCCAGTTTGTTCTGAGTCTCCTGGCGGCTGTTGTACGCTTCGGTGACCTTCCGCACGGAGTCAATCGCTCCGTACAGGCCGACGTATGCCGCTGCCATTGCTAAGAGTTCACCACGGATGCGCTGATAGAGCGATAGCGTCGTGCGACCCTCGTCCCTGAACAGGGAGAACTTCTTGGTTGCAGTGTCCGTGGATTCACCGAACTTCTGCTTTGCTGCCCGTAGTTGCTCGACAGCCTGCGTGCTCTGCTTTGCTGCGGCAACAAGGCGGGCCTGCAGTGCGACGAAATCGTTCGTAGACAGCCCTGCCTGCTTCATCGCGTCACGCAAATTGCGGTAGGTCGCGAGTTGTGTGGTCAGGTTCTGTTCAGCCGCCTTGAGGGTTGCCTGCGCTGCCCGTAGGGACGCCTGTAGCTCGTCGTTCGCGCCGGATGAGTTCCGGAGAGCCGTAGCCAGTTCAACCACTTTCCCGCGTGCCACCGAGAACTCAGCACCGGCCTGTTTCATAGCCGTGACTTGCCGTTGGAACGAATCAGCAAGACCGGCCTTATCACCGAGCGCCTTGTTTGCAGCTACCAGGGATGACAGTTGCCCACGGTAATCAGAGATCGGACCTTTTGCAGCGCGTGCTGCACCGCCGATTCTCGCGATCTCTGCTTCAACGCCGGCCAAGGTCTTGCGAGCTTCTTCACCGGGGTTGACGATTCCGTTGACCATGTCACGGATACCCGTACCGGCCTGAAGGGATTTCGCGGCAGTGCCGAGAGTCTTGTAGCCACGGGCGGCGGCGAGCGCCTCATCTGCCGTCTTCCTGAGTGCATTGCTGACGGCGAGTTGTTGTTCGGCGATATCTGCTTCCCGCAGAGAGTTCTGCCAGAAGCGCACATACTCACCGGCCTTATTCAGCTTGGCAGCTTCGTCGAGCTTCTGCTGAAACGCCGCATTATCGGCGAGCTTGGCGTTCTCGATGCGGGCCTGTCGAACGTTGTCGGCGTAGCTGGCAATCGCCTCTTGTGTTTTGTTGATGGTGATGCCGAGTGTTGCTGCAGCTTGGCGTGCCTGAGTTTCGGCATCGGCGAGATTGCTGATCTCGATACCAGCTTCGCGCAGTGCCACGGCGAGAGCTTGTTGATCGGTGCGTTGCTTGGCAAGTGTGCTCTCGTTACGCTCGGCGGCGGTCGCGAGCTTGACCAGCTTGTTCGCTTGGAACTCAGTCGCCTTACCTGCCTTGTCGAGCTTGTCTTTGTACTCGGCATGAGCCTTGGTTGCCTTGGTGACCTTTTCCTCTTGCTTGGCGATTTGCTCACCGAGACGTTGGAATTGCCCGACAAGGCCCGCCTGATCCTTGAGTTGATCCTGAACCTGCTTGAGCGCCTGGAGAGTCGCCTTCAGTTCGTCAATCGAGGACTCGCCGCGCTTTGCTGCTTCGGTTTGCGCGACGAGTGCCTTTTCGATATCGGTGATCGACTTGGTTACACCGTCGAGCGTCTTTCCACCTTGGATCGCTGCACGGATAATCAGGTCTATCTCTTTGCGATCAACCGACATCACTCATTCCTTCCAACAGTTTTTGTAGTGCCTTCCCGCCCTCTTTCGAGAACATCGAAGCGATCACCGTCTGCATTACAACTGCATCGGTCTGTGCCCGTTGTGCGATTCGCTCTCTAACCAGGCGAGCTTCGGACCACACCACAGCTACGGGGTACATCCGTGCATCACGGTGACCTTCCGACATCAACAGGCTCACATCGCGACGAAGCCCGTGGTAGAACCTGATTACTGGTCCGTCTTCGACAGAGCCTTCATCTTGGTTTTCACCTGATCCCCGAGGCCCGCGATTGCCTCGATAGCTTTTTTTACCCCGCCAACCTCCGCAAACGTCACGTCGATGATCTGAACGATGGTGTGCACTTGAGTGGGGAAGGGCATCGACATTGCAGCGGCGACGGCCTTCTCGTTCGTCTCACCTGCAGCCAGGGCAATCAGATTGCCAACGAACCCCGGAGCTTGTTCTGCCAGTGCGACGGCGACGCGACCCACGTCATCGGACGTGATGTTGTCGATGTCGGCAACACTACCTGCTGCAATGTCGACAACCGATTCGAGGTCAGGGAGGTGTTCACGGACGAGCGTCGTGATCGAGGTCAGGGAAAGCCCCGTTACTGCGAACGAGGTATTCCCCAACTGGATGACGCGCTTTTCAGGCTGATAATCAGCAAGTGACATGCGTCATCCCCTGGTTACACGATGGTCGGGCGACCATCGACATAAGCACCTTCGATGTTGTCGGCCTTCTTCAGAATTTCGAAGCTGAAGCCGATCTGCATCCACTCTTCACCCTTGAGAGCGTAGTCACCATCCGGCGTCAGCTTCACGTAGGGGAAGTAGTAGTCGCGGTTCGCACCCTTCGGGTTGTCGGACACGAAACGCAGTGCACCGTAAATCGGGTTGGAACCGGAAACGACACGCTCGCGGGTCGACGCAGCAACGTCGAAGGTAGCCTGGAGATCGGTCAAGTCGGGGACACCGGGAGCGTCGGATTCGATGTAGACACGACCGAGGACTTCATCAACCTGATAGTTGGTGGCCTGTGCGACCGTCGTCGCCCAACCAGCGCCCTTCTTGATCACCACATTCGAGACGTTGCGCACGCCTGCCGGGTTGCTCGGGCTGACGCCGAGTTGGTAGAAGCGACCACGGTTCGCACCAGTGAAGGTGCTGATCTGGCCGACCTGCGTGGTCTGCGTGATGGTGGACTTGTCGCCGAGGAAATACAGGGCGATGTTGTCACCGGAGATGTTGTCACAAACCATCTTGCCGGTACGGTCGAGAGACAGTTGAACCGAGTCGTCCTTCGTCTTCAGGCCACCTTCCGAAGAAAAGTGATCCAGGGATTCTGCGGAAGACGAGGTGGAGAATTCCGGCGTATTGCCGAAGTAGCGTTCACCGGAACCCTGCGTATTGGCAGTGATGGTAGTACCGTTGGGGTAGCGGTCGAAAAAGACCTTCCCTTTACCAAGGGTGTAGGACTTGCCGCCGAGGTCTGCTGAAATGGGCATTTTGATTACCTCAAGTTGAGATTAAAACCATAAGTTGATTGCACGGCGAAATAATACGCTAATCCGTCTGATTGACAAGCGTCACTCGGACGGGCAGGTAGAAAAACGCCCTGCTCGAAACGCCTTCCATCGGGGGTCTGACAATCCCAGGTGAGACCTGAATATCAGCGACGGAACGCCCCAACAAGTATTCATCGGGGTACATCTCAACCCCGTTGACACTGCTGACCTTGGTGAGCCGCTGTAGGTGTCGCTCAACTGCATCGAGCAACCCGTAGGCGGGGTCTGTGGGGTTGTCGACATCGTCTGCCACCCACCCCTGAATCGTAAGAGGCCAGTGCTCTTTGCGCTCACCGTGCCCTGCAAAGGAACCGATGTCACTACGTGTACCTTCAAGGATCGACAGAAGCGGTAGAGGATCATCGTCACCGAAGACCAAGCGACCTCGACAGACCGAACGGGGATCGATCAGATCGTAGTCATAACCGTTAGCCTTGGTGATTCCCCTGAGATGTGCTGTGAGTCGCTTGAGTACAGTCAGTCGGTATGAGTCAGCCATTGGTCAGCCTCGTGTGAGTCGTGCGAATTGACGGAAAAATTCATTTGATATTCTGCCCCCGAGCCAGGGTAGGGAGTCTTCCGCGACAGCCTTGAACACCTGATCTACTGAAGGTCCGTACAGAAGGTATACCCCCCTGTCGAGCATGACTGGTTTGTACGCCCTGTCGACCAGGGACTTATCCCGCGTGGCGAGTCCGATGTTCCCGTTCCGTAGTCGAACGAGAAATGCTTTTTTCAACCGCTTCGAACTACCCTTCTTCACACTTACGGTGACCCCGCCTCGCCTCGTGCTCTCAGGGGTTTGACCAGCGACAAACCTAGCGAGCGATGTCGGCCTATCGCGGGCTGAAATAACCACCTCAAGGTTGTTCGGAGTTGAGGGTCGGCGTACAGCGAGTCGGTCGTCAGTATCGAGATAACCCTTCGGGAAATTGACTTGGGTCTCCATGTCGCGGCGCATATGCGCTAGGCCGTCACGCTCACTGACTTGATTCATAGCAAGGGATGCCGCTTTTGCTGCGACCAATGGTACTGCTTCGAAGTACTCTCGGGCTTCCCGAAGGAAATCGCCTTTGATCAGGTAGCTCATGACCTACCTCGGCAATTCCTGTGGTGTGACGTGCCACACATCTTCGATTGGTCCGCAGTTCGGCTGTCGCGTATGAAGGACGAATGTCGCCTTCGACACACCATCACCGCCGAGAGGTGCCCCGAGCGTTACACCTAGGCCGGCACCAAGAGACGGGAAGGTAATCGTCCCGCCACGCTTGACGCCGATGCGCTGTGAGTCCGCTGCCTGAAAGATCACTCGATCAATACCCTGCAATACTTCCGCGTACCCGTTGTTCTCAAAATCACCGGCAAGGGTGAGTTTGTTGTGCCAACGAGCACTGATTTCAACAGGCTTACTGAGCGAGGAATCCTGATAAAAGGCAAGTACGCCTAGTGTCTCGTGGACAGTTTGGCGTACTTGCGCTTTCAGGGATGCAAAGTCAAACGACATTAGATATCGCCGTCGCCGCCCTGAGCCGCCTTTGCCTTGGACTGCTTGCCGGCAGCTTTGAGTTTCGGCTCGCCTTCGTTGACCGGATCACGCAGGGCTTCGTCGCCGTGGGCTTTTTCCAGGTCGTTGACTTCATCTTCGGTGAAGTCGAACGGCTCACCCTTCTTGACGGTGACGGTCTGCTTGTCACGAAGAACTTGGGCGGTGAAATTCTGATTGATGATCTTGATGGGCATTTTCGAACTCCTGTAGGCTAGTGAATAGGGTGAGCAGTTGCCCACTCACCCTTTGGTTGAAACTTAGGCGACCTTGATTTTGAAGCTGGCGTTCGGCTGCGCCGGGACCATCAGCGGAGCAGATTGGGTCATCAGGTATTCGGCCCACGGGTCTTCGTCTTCCCACATCTTCGGGAACATGTCGAGAGCCTTGAAGCCGGCCTTGCCGTCACGAATGGCACCGAAACAGCGGTGACCCTGGATCGCGCCGAAATCGACACCGACCACGGTATTGGTGTCGAGGATATCGGTCAGAACGTTGGACTCGTTCTTGTACTTGCCCGAGTACAGCCACATGCGGATCAGGCCGGCACCGTTCGTACCAACCAGGGTGCCCAGGTATTCAACGGTGTCGTCGAAGCCATCGGTCATCTTGGTGAAGTCGGACTCGGAACCACGGACTTGCGTGTTCAGCAGTTCCTTGACATCGGCCTTGGCGCTGAACAACGCCCAGGCGTTCGCACCGAAGATCACGTCGCGAATCACAGCACCGCAAAGCGCATTGGACGCAGCACGGGCGTTCTTGATGTCGGTCAGATGGACGGAGGTGCCGGTATCCCACTTGGCAGCACCGGCAAGGGTGATCGACAGCGAGGCATCGCGACGGAAGTCGACGGTGACCCGAGGATAGTTCTCGCCTTCGATGGTTACAGCACCGTCGATGATCGCCTTGGCGGCGAGGTATTCACGGGTCATGACGTGCATTGCCTTGTGACGGGCCAGCAGTTCGGCGACGACGGCTTCACGGCGCTGTTCGGGCGACATGCTGCCGGTGCCGAGGGCTTCGCCGGGTCGACGAACAAGCACATCATTCGGTTCAACGATGTGCTTCGGCTTCACGTAGGCCGGCTTGAAGTTCACCATGTCAGAACCTTCGCGACCGAGCACCTTACCTTGAACGTTCGGCGCGACGAACGGTGCCATGCGGCGGTAGTCTTCATTCACCCGGTCAAATGCGATGAACTCGGTATCGAAGTTGATCTGCCGCGTAAAGCACTTGTCCAGCCAGAAGGTCATCGGCGTCTTTTGGACACGTTGGACATCGAGCAGGGTGGACGTGTCGAACACGCCCATCGTGCCGAGCAGGCCGAAGACGAGCGCCGTGTCGCCGTCGATGCGGATCGGGATACCTGCGGCATACGCGATGCCGAAGGAGAAGGCCAGTACGAGACCGACCATGTGTTGCAGCTTCATTTTTTTCATGATGATTCGTTCCTCTTGAAATTGGAAACCGATTACAGACGGACGGTGCCGATGCGGATCGGGGTGCGGGCAAACGCGGCCTGACGCTCGATCAGAGTGTCGTAGGACGCGTGGACCGGCCACACCAGGGCAGCGTCGTTGAAGAAACCGCCGACATACACGCCAGCGCGAACGTCAGCCGAGGTGGCGTCGACCGCTTGAGTCAGGATGCCGTAGGCGATCTGCGAGCCGTCAGCGCCTGCCGGGTTCAGCGCAACCAGTTTGCCGGTAGCGGTGATCTTGCCGAGAACGGTGTACTTCGCGAGCACGCCAGTGTCGATAATCCCTTCTTCCGTTACAACGTCGGCATCGCCAGCGAACAACGGGGTGGGGGTGAAAGAGCCGACGATTTCAGAACCGGCCAGGTCTTTGTCAACAATTGCCATTTAACTTCTCCTTGAAATGACGTTGATCGCTTACCGCTTGATGCCGGTTGCGATGGCTTGCGCATCCAGAATCCGTTGGGCGGCAGTCTTTTCACCACCAGCGGCAGTGTCGGCACCGACGTTCGGATGCTCGGAAGCATTCATGGCCGCAGCGAATGCGTTTTCACCAGCGGGAGCGGCTTCGGCATTTTCCTTGGGGGCTGCAGCCAAAATGGCAGCGGCAGCTTCAACCGACATGTCGGTGTTCAAGGCGAGGTGATTCGCCAGGGTTTGCCGGTCGGCGGCTTCGGCGTGGGACTGGATACCCTTGATGCGAGCACGTTCAGCATTGCGCTCGGCAGCGGCATCAACCTTGGTTTCGACCGTTGCACCTTCAGCGGGGGCTGCGGTAGCGGTTTGGGTGACCACGGCAGTGGTTGCGGTGGCGGAAGTCGAGGTGCGTTCCGCACCCGGCTTTACAGCAGAAGTAGACATATCGTCGTTCTCCATTGTTGCTTCCGAATCGGAAAGCTCGTTAAGGAACGCATTCACCGCATCAAGCGGGGCGGCAATTGCGTCAATCAGCCCAAGGTCGAGTCCTTCGGAAGCCGTGTAACAACGGGCTTCCGTATCAAAGACAACCTTGGTGTCGAGACCCTTGTTTGTTGCGACAAGGGCCACGAACTCTGTGCGCGTCGAATCGACGCTTTTCTGGATGTCGGCTTTCACCGACGCGGGAAGCGGCTCATATGGGTTCCCGTCAACCTTGTGATCCCCCGAGTGGATGAAGGTGACCTTCACTCCCGCCTCTTGGAACATCTTCGAATAGTCGACGTGCATGGCGACGACGCCAATACTCCCCACACCACCTGACGGCGTGCAGACGATCTTGCTGGCCGAACTCGCCAGTGCGTAACACGCCGAGTAGCAGGCGGCATCGACAACTGCGACAGATGGCTTCAGGTCACGCGATGCGCGGATTTCAGCGGCAAGCTCGAAGCACCCGGCAACCATGCCGCCGCCTGAGTTGACGTCGAAAACAATCGCTTTAACGTCGGCATCATCGAGTGCCGCGACAAGTTGGTTCCGGATGAAGTTGTAGCCGGTGACCCACCCCCATGACCACGAAAAGCGATTGATCAGCAGACCGTGAATCGGAATGAAGGCGATACCGTTCGCGTATGCGAACGGCTTATCCGTGTCGGTAATGTGATAGCCGTAAGCGGCGAGAAGGGTAGCTTTTGCTTCCTGTGCGGCGTCGTTCTCATCCTTGGTGTTCGCCGCCGACAGGTTTTGAACGGCCTCGGTCAACAGGTCAGCGTAGGCGAGCGCGAGCATTGCCGGCTGTCGGTTGAAACCACTGACTACTGTTCTTGCAAGTTGCTTACTCACAGGTTGTCCTCCGTTCTGCGCGGAATTCTACTCGCGGTTGCGCAGAAAACAAATAGTTGATTTGTGCGATCAATTTGCTGCCTTGTCCTTGGGGGCCGACTTTTCCTTTTTCGCACCCTTCTCGGCAAGTACCTTCTGAGCACCTGAGTTTTTCTTCTGCGCATCTAGGTCGAATTCGAGACCGTAAGACTCGATGATCTTTTTCTCACGGGCACGCTGTTCGAACATCTTCCGGAAATCCTCGCCGAGCCTGGCACATTCCTTCTCGTAGGTGCTCAACCCGCTCTTGATCCGAAGGATCGCAGCCTGGGTTTCCTTGGTCTCATCAATCTGCCCACGGCTCGCCCCGATCCAGTCGCACTCGCAAAGGGCATCCTTGACCATCGGCTGATAGAACCAGTCGCGAGTCTTACCTTTCGGCAAAGGGATGTTCCCGGCTGCGAGTTCCTCTTCCAGCCACAAGGTATAGATGTTCGACGCGAGACGGTCAGCGACGGCCTTTTTGCGCGACTGCATGAACTTCCAGGTCTCGTTCATGGACGCACGGGCCGACGAGTAGTTCGTCTTCGTGTAGTCACGGCTGAACTGCTCGTAGGAAAGACCGAGTGCCGCTGCAGTATGACGAAGCAGGGACTGTTCGAAATCCGTCCCAACACCTCCGGGGGTGCCGACCGGGCGCAGGTTTAGCTTTGTACCAGGGAACAGATGTGGGATTTTCACCCCGTCCATTGCGATGTTCTTGCTCCCGTCGAGGTAGCTGCTCAATGCCCCCATGTAGAAGCCGAGGTATTGCTGCATTGCGTCCATTGGCCCATTTGCGTTACCTGCCCCGATTGCCGCGAAAACATCGGCACTCGGAAGCTCGGACTCGATAGCGGCAGCATAGCTCGCATTGACCACGGCATTCTGCAACGTGATCTCCTGGAAGCTCTTGGTCATTCGCATCTGCTTCAGTGCCGCCACCATGTCAGCGATGCCTCGTGACTGATCGGGTAACAACTGATCGATGATATGGATAACCTGTTTCCGGCCCCACGGCTTTTCAGCAGGGATCGCTTTCCAGGTGTAGGCTTGTAGGTCAGCGTACCTGTCGCCAGGGTGGCCGTTGCGAATATGGAAAATCAGACTGCGACCGTACTGATCCCGCTTGATACCACGGCGCATGAAGCGGTCGTCAGAAACACCGTCTGGATTGCTCAGACGGTCAGGCGAGATGATCTGAATCGCAGTCTTGAACGGACGACGCGATTCACGCATCCACTCTGCAGTACCGAGCACTTCCCCGGTGAAAACGAAACCACCGACACCGAGGCGAATCAGGCCAGTGAACGTATTTTTGCGAGAAGCATCGAACCAGCATTCCTCCGATTCGGAAGCGGTATGGAAACGAGATTCGACGACAAGCTGGAACTCTTCGGCCCACCCTTCGTTTGCCCCGAGAACTCGCCAGTTCGGCTTCGCGTTTAGGCGGTACTGCGAACCAACAATGTTGTCCTTGTGCAGTGCTGCCGCACCTGAGACATACCCATCGTTTTGAACCATGTCTCGACCACGGGCGTCAGCCATCGGCTTGACCCAGTTGATGATCTGGTCAGGGGATTGCATTGACGGCGTCCACCGTGCCGTTTCACGCGAATTCCGCTCGGCACCTTCGATAGCACCACCGAAGGCATCAATACTCAGGGGTTTGGTTTCAGCGTCCATCAGAACAGGAATCCGGCAGGCCCGACAACCCGATTCGGCACGACATTAAGCTCGCGTTCGAGTTGCTGGATGTAGAGGTAGAGCTTTTGGGAATTCGCGGCAGTGAACTCAACTCGTTCGCCGTTGGAATCAACAACAACTCTCGGGGATTTTCCGGTAAGTAAAGCGTGATACGCACTCTTTGCGTCATTCAATTCGGCTTGAGTTGCCATGTCATAACCCTTCCAGGGAATTGTATTTGGTTGCGTTCTCATGCCGAGTAATCACTTGCAGATTCCACGGTACGTGTAGTCCACATACGGTCTTCCCTCTGAGTGGGACAATATGGTCCACCTCATGTTTGACCCCTGTACTTCTTGTTAGCGACCTTGCCTGTTCATAAAATGCCAACACTTCATGCGCGAGATTCAATTTCTTAGCTACTGTTGCAGCCTTAATCTTGGTTGCTTGACGCATCGCACAACGTGCCCTCCCCAGAAGTTTTGCACGTTCAGTATTACGGCTGATGTTCGCTGCGGCAATCACATCTGGCCGTTTATTTCTCACACTGTCCGCCAGTTTCTTCTTGGCCTTCCGGCTAGGGTTGTTGTTCTGTAAAAACGCTTCTCTTTCGCGGATTGCCTTTCTACGCTCCGGGTCAGCCAGAACTCGCATTTTGTATGCAAGGGTCAGCTTCCGATGCCTTGCTCGATACTCATCGTCGGTCAATCTGACTTTTGCTCGATCACGGTCACATTGTAAGCAATGCCCACTCTGTGTATGTCGAACACATATATGACCATTGATACACGGTTGCCCTGTGAAATACCGAGTAAGTCCGGCCCGTTTTGCATCAGCACGGGTGGTTGGTAACTCAATATTAGGTTGATTCAATGGGCGCATCAAGCCAGTCTCGCGGCAAATTTAGAGAAATCGTAATCCGAAATTCGGTCTTGTGCAAATCGTTGTGGCATGTCGGCATTGTGAACCAGGTCATTTTTATCCCACTCTGCCGCCCAACCGGGGGGATTATTCCAGTCGAGGTGTTCGCACAACAGCAGTTTCGAGACACATGCACCGAGGCAGTAGTAAAGCAAGTCCCACGCCTCGTTTCGGCTGTGTGACGGGTTCTCCCATCCCTTCGGCGTGCGATGCTCCGAGCAAACCTCCTTGTACCACCAGTCCTCAAGCCAGTCGGGAAACCGAATCATTCCCTTTGCCGGCTCAATACAGTCAAGCCGATGACTGAGCGAGTCCTTCAGTACATTCGAGTTGAGCAAGAGCACCGGCACGTCGCCTCGTGCTGCCGACAGCTTGTCTTTCTTGGAAGCATCGGGATAGGTGACGCGGGCACGCGGCTGATTCGGACTGTGATCACCTTTGACGAGGTGAAAGCGACCATGCTTATTCTCGGTGCGCAATTTCCGGTAGAAATTGTAGGCTGTTGCAGTCACCCCTTCCTTACCGCCCGAGTCACATACCGTCAGCTTGATACCCATCCGGCGACCGGCTTCAACCTCACCCTGCAAAGGGTAGCTACGTTCCATCACGTATTCAGTGATCAAATCCCAGTCCTCAATGTACGTACCAGGCTTGACCCAGTGCGCGTCACCGTCATCGTCGATACGCTTCGACTTACGGATATCGAAACGGTCAACGATCACAACGTCAAACGGGCTTCCCGGAAGAATGCCGTGCACTTGAACGACGAACATGTTCTTTTGTACGTCGACGGTTGCAACAAGGAATCGCACGCCAACCGGGACCACCCTTTGCTCGTCCTCGCAGAATTTTTCAGCACGGGCCTTCAGGTGCTCAGGGATGCGTTCAAACTCCAGCGATTTCGGGATGTAGACTTCCGCAAGGTCGGTGTTGTAGAACTTCTTCAGTGGTTCTTCGTTGCCGGTCTGTTCGAATTCACGGAGCGCAGCCAGGTAAGTTTCAACCAGGATTTTCCATGTTGAGAATGAGGCGGCGACACCTTTCAGCCATGCTGACCCGGTGGACGAGCGGTACGGCTTGCCGTACAGCCGCCCTGACTTGTCGATTGCCATCCCGTCTTTCACCCACACGCCCCATTGCTGCATCTCATGGCGGTCGTTCTGGTGGATATCCTGACCGCACTTAGGGCAGACCATTCGCACGGTCTCAGCACTGCTCACGTCATCCCCGAGGTCATCCCACTTGAGCATCGAGAACTCGCCTTCGAAATACTGATGGCAATGAGGACAAGGCCATTGCCAGCGACGACGGTCACCCCGATTGTAGAGCGCCAGGATACCCGTCGTCGGCGGTGCCTCATGCGGCGTGTTCGAAATCCATCGGGGGTCTTCGAGCGAGCGTGACGGCGATGACTCAGCAAGCGTCATCGCGAAAGAGCCGAACGTGGTTGTTCGCTTTGAGGCAAGGTCGAACGGCGAACCTTCACCGTCGATATTGTCTTCCATCCGGTCGTAGTCGGTCAGCGCCACGCGAGGGATCGGCTTACCTGCCATTTCAGTCGACGACGGCCAGGACAAGGACAGCAACATCCCGTTCACATATTGTTTGTCGAACTTGTTGTCAGCGTCCCGGTCCTTGCGGACTCGCTCCCCAACCTCGGGACTGTGCCGATGCAGACGGTCGACCCGGCGTATCGAAAAGTCACGGGCTGCGGCCATCGACGGTGAATACATGATCAGGTCCATCGGATCGCAGCGAACGCTGTATGTGAGCCAGTTCAGCAGCAGGGAGTCAGTCTTGCCCGACTGTGCGGGTCCGACAAAAACAAACGCCTTCAGGCTCGGGTTCGTCAGTTCATCCATCGGCTCGACCATGTACGGGGCGAGCGTGTTATCCCACGGGCCAGAATAGGAACCAGGGTTATTCAGTCGGCGATACTTGGACGCTGCCTGAGATACGGTCAGTCGTTCAGGCGGCTTGAGTAGGCCGGCAACCGAGATGACCAGATCACCTAGACTCTCATAAGTCCTCGGAATCAGTTTCCGGTTCGGGCTGAACTTCGGCTGAACTAAGGCTTCGTTGGGTTTCGGTGAATTTGCTAACGGTCTTGGCATGGGCGTCTTCCAGCGTGTTGTCGATGATGCGCGTGATGATGTCGCGCTGTCGCTCGGTCAATTCACTCTCCCGCTCGACCGTTTCTCGGGTGAGCAGTAGTGACATGCGGAGGGTCTTGAACAGTTCAGAAACCATGTCGACCACGTCCGAAGTCGGCCATAGTTCAGCGGCCTCCTTCTCGTACAGTTGCCGTGAGCGCAAGCCCGCCCAAAACTCCTTCCGCAAGATGTGGGGGAGATCGGCAATGGTCATTCGCTGAATGAACTCGTCGATGTCGTATGGCGGTGCGACCAGGTACGGTGCGACCTCCTTGATCTGGTAGATCGGGAAGCCTCGGCGTTCACCACACGGTCGCACTTGGTTGTTGATCTTCGCTTTGATATCACGAGGGTCCATACCGAAGATGCGCTGAAGCTGTATCAGGCTCGCCCCTTGATACAGAATCGCTTCGGTGTCGGCGTCGATGATCGGCTTCGGGCCTCGCTTAGAGGGTGTTGTCGTTGTCATAGACGTATTCCGCAATTAGCGACTCAAGGACGTACTGAGGTAGTTCACGCATGAGCGTGACAGTACGCACAACCGAAGCGGGCATGATCCCAGTTCGGCGGTATTGGTAATAGGTAGGAGTAGGGATGTCGAGGAACCTGACCGCCTGCTTGACGGTCAGTCCGCTATGCGCCTCGAACGCGACGAGTACGTTAGACATCTCGACCTCAAAATTATGTAATACATAATTTGAGTGTGTCACAACCACTGGTTGAGGTCAATCAACCGATAATTGTGTTGCTTCCTGGGAAATAGCTTTTCTGAGGCGCTTGAGCAAGACGAACAGGACTTCTTGGGCGTCACGCTTCTCGCGAAGTGCCTCTACTACGGCCTCGTCGAGAGTCCCTTCAGCGATCAAGTGATGCACCATGACGACATATTTTTGCCCTTGGCGAGCCAGCCGACCTATCAACTGCAGGTAGAGTTCCAGTGACCAGGGGATATCGAAGAACACGATTCGACGCCCGCCGTGTTGTAGATTCAACCCGTGCCCTGCCGACTGGGGGTGGACGAGCAGCATCTGAATCTTCCCTGCGTTCCAAGGCTTGATGCACTCCCCCTTCTTGTCCATGACCACGGCTTTCGGGAACGCCTTCTTGAGCCGGTCGAGTGACGCGTCATGCCAGTACGCCACGAGCAACGGTTCACCGTGTGCTTCCTCGACGATGGTTTCCAGCTTCTCGATCTTGTGATCATGCAGATGGTGGACGATTCGACGCTTCTTGAAATCACCGTTACCGACATCCTCAAGTACTGTCTCGTAGAGCACACCGGACGCCATCTGCAGCAGTTTCTGAGACAGTGCTGCCGCTGTCTCAGCCTCAATCTCGTCTCCGCTCGGTAGCGTTACGACGTACTCTTCTTCCATCTGCTTGTAGAGCGCCACCTGCTGCGATGACAGCTTTACGTTTTCGATCAGCGATACCGGCTTTTCGAGGTCAAGATAGTCTTCTGCTTTCATGGTCAGGCAGATGTCGCTGATCTTTGCGGCAATCCGTTCGTCTGCACCTGGCCGCAGTTTGTAGGTCCGCGAATACTGGTTGTAGGTGAAATATTCCTCCCGGAAATGCGAGATACCTTTTCCGAATCGCTCACCTTGATCGAGCAGGTAGATTTGTGCGAACAGATGTAGGTAAGTCTCGGCAGCAGGGGTAGCCGTCAACTGGTGCATCCGTTTGATCAGCGGTCGGACTCGCTTGAGCGCCTTGAACCGCCCTGTCGTGTGATCCTTGAGGGCAGAACTCTCGTCGATGAAAACGGTGTCATAGGGCCAGTCTCGACCCCATGCGTCGACCAAGAACTCGACCTGTTCTCGGTTGATGATGTGAACGGTGGCAGGCGTCCTCCTGAAGTGCTCGCGGACGGCCTTGCGCGAAGCAATCAGGCGGGCCTGCTCGACCTCACGCTTGTTGTTTTCAGACTTCATCGCTTCTGCGACAAGCCGTTTCACCTCCGAGCGTGACTTACCTGACCAAAGGGCTTTTTCCTCAACGTCACGTTTGATTGCATCCCGCACAGCCTGACCAGCGGCATTGATCTCATCGACCAATTCTTCGTTTCTGATGTGCGCGTAACTCAGGGGGGCTGTGTGTCGCCACAGGCCGATCTCGGTGGGCCAGGTTTCTGCCGCGACACGAACCGGGGCGATCACGAGAATATGATTCGCTTCGAAATGTGATACCAGGTGAATGATCGCGGTCAGGCTGATGCAAGTTTTACCGAGACCCAGATCAATGAACAATGCACTGAAAGGATTTGCAATCAGAAAATTAACAGCCGTGTTCTGATACCCGTGCATGTGTTCAGGACCACGTATAGCATTTGAAAACCGTGATTCGACGTATTGATGTAAGTTCACCTTGACACCTCCCCCGCGAATTCACCGAACATCGCTATCGCGGCATTGCGTCGAGCCTCAACAGCCAGTTCAAATTCATCAAAGTAGCCAAGGTGATGTGATTGTCTGTTCTGCTGAATGGTTGCTCGCCACTTGCCTTTATCCTTCTTGAACGAGACACCTCTCACACCTGACGTATTATCAACACGAGTACCGTGGTTATAGCTGTTTTCTTTGCGTGACGCTTGTCGTAAATTCCCGTAGGCGTTGTTGGTACGAACTCCATCGCAATGGTCAACCTCGTGTGCAGGCCACTCGCCCGTAACATAGAAAACGGCTAGTCGATGTGCCAGGTAGTGGACGTGATCAACGCATATCACCACATAACCGCCGATATGAGGACTACCTGCGACTTCCCCTGGAACACAACCCCCTCGCCATACTTTCCATCTAAAGAACCCGTCGTCTTCATCGTAGTCAAGAAGCTCAACCAGGCGGGAATGCGTTAGTCGGCTCATAACAAAATCCTCTTCGCTTCATCCAAGTTATCGACGACGAAAACCGGGACCCCTTGCTTCCGAAGCTCGCGATGCCGCTTTTGCTGCTGCAAGGTTGGTTCTTCGCCTGGCCGTTTGAACTCGATCAGGATGACAAAACCTCGACGTGCAAAAAACCTATCAGGTATCCCGTTTTTTGACGCTTTCTCAATTTTGAATTGAAACCAACCTCGCGATTCTGCGAACTCGCATGCCGGTCGCTCAATTTCTATCTCACGCATTAGCCACGCCTCGACTTGACGATGTGCAATAACTACCGAACATTTCTTTTTCCCACTTAACCCGAGCAGCGAAAGCCTCTTCTTGTGTGGGGAATACCCCTAGATAAATTTCCTTTCGATCAACCATACCTCTAGCCATCCAGGGATTTATTTGCGAACCTTTGACCCGTTTGATACCTCGATATCGAGACGTTCTTCGATTTGGTTGCCCGCCGTGATTTCGTGAGTTTTCATCCTGCGTAACCTCACGAAAGTTAACCCACCGATTATCAAGTCTGTCACCGTTGATATGGTCGATTTGATCAGTAGGCCATGACCCATTCATATAGAAGTACGCAAGCCTATGTGCTAAATACATACCTCCGAGTACTTGTATAACAAGGTAGCCCGTGTTAGCTACGGTCCCAGGATTACTCCCAATGGGCCTATTCCCTGCTCTACGCAAGCGAATAAAAATTCCCGTACTTGGGTCATAGTGCAGATGACGAAGAAGGTCCGTGTGATCGATTGTTTTGTTGTACGTCGGGTTAGTCATCACAGCACCCCCAATTCACCGAGCATCTTCACTGCCTCACTTTTATAAAAGTCATAGTCAATGTCATGCGGTAGCGTCCCATCGAGTTCCATCAGCGGGCGAGCGCCTGTCGATTTCGAGACGAGGTTCCCGTTCTCTGCGTACCGAATTGACTCACGCTCCCCTTTTGCCCTGTACCAGCGAACGGTCTTCCCGAGGTAGTCACCCTTGTAGACCGCCCCACCTGTCACCCGTCGAACGGTCAGGAAGCGCCGAACATCAGGGCACCACTCGATTGTTTCCTCAAGCGGGATACCTTTTGTCAGGTAGTTGATGACGGCGTCCACGCAGATGTAGTTGGTCGGGTTTTTCTCAGCAGGGGAACCCTTCGAGCCAGCGAAGGCGCACAGACCTTTCTGTTTCACACCTCGCTTGAACTGCTCACCCTTCTCCACCTCTTTTCGAAGGAACGGGAAGGCGTTGAATACTTCCTTCTCGCCCTCGTATGCCGCCTTGACTGCGATGTAGCTGTTGACCGACATCGAGTACAGCGACTCGTAGATAGCCTGCTCCATATCGAAGCCGGTGCGCTTCTCCCAGGCGCTGATGATTTCGTACATCTCGTCAACCTGATCACGCGGGCATTTCGATACGATGCCGTCAGTGTTGGCGCTGATCACCGATATACCTGCCAGTTCGAGTTCTTCAATCAGCATGAGCAAGGCGAGTTGACCAGTGATCGTTACCTGCAGCATCAGGTTCGGAGCGTAAAGGACAGACCACTTGCTGCCGAGCTTGCCGAACGTGCCGTTCAAGACGATCTTGAGGGTGAGGTCGGTCACCTTATCCTTGACTCGCTTTGCCGCAATACGCCGCTCGCGGATACCCCGGTAGACATTCAGGAAGTCTTCCCCGAGGTGATCGGGGTAGAGGTTGCAATTCAGCATGATTGCCGGGTAGTAGCTGGCAACGTCGTTGTCGATCAGGACATATTCATCATCGCTGTGATGGGCAATCCGAGCCTCGGTGCTGTGCAGCCCGCCGATCCCCATCTTGTAGGTCGAATTGCCGATAGTGATCATCAGCGGCGGCTTCTTCGGCTCGATGATCTTCTTCGTCACCGGATTGCGGATAGCCTTTGCGCCGATGATCTCCGGGGGCATCTGAATCCCGCTGATCTTGACCTTTACCCCGCCGATACTCACGGCATCGCTGTCGTCATCGTCGTCCTTGATGGCCTTCTTTTTCAGACGGAATGTTGCATTCTTGACGATCTCAAACACGTCCCGCATCTTCTTCGTCTTGAACGACAGAAAGCTCGGCGGCTCGTATTTGAAACTGTAGTCAGGGGAGAACTCAGGCCGGTAAATCCGGTCACCCTTGATACGCTCAAGCTCACTCTTGATGACCGCTTCGGCGATCTGAGCGTCTGACTTGCTGCGAAGATCAAGTCCGTACTGCTCGCTCATCTGATAGCGCAATTCGATCTGCTTCTCGATGTGTCTATAAAGGTCAATGGTCGTGTCATCGTCATTGAAGCAGTACTGGATCATCGTCTCGCGGATAGGCGGCGACTGCTGCAGGATCAGGGCTGACGGCTCAATGGGTAAATCCTGCAGCTTTTTCGAGTGCAGCCGCCCACCGTACAACTTCAGACCTACCTGCACTGAAGGCGCAGGCTCGATAATGTCGATGTGGTCGAGGAACGGGAGTTCAGGAAGCTGATACTTGTCGCGTAAATCCCATAGCTTCGCCTGTCGGACAACGATCTCATCGCTCATCTTCTTCAAGGTCTTGTTGTCGATCCCCATGCGTAAGGCGAGGCGAATCATCGGAACGTCATAGGAATTTCCATTGAAAGTAACGATGGTGAAGTTCTTCAGGATACGCATGACCTTATGACGGTCGAGAGGGTGACCGTCGAACATCTCAACATAGGCTGTGCGAGGGCCGTCGATCTCCTTGAAGCAGATCAGAAAGTAGTCCGTGTAGCATTCAACGTCGGTCGCTACCTTCGGGCGTGATTGCAGCTTGAAGATCACCTCGACCTCCGGTACATCCGGTTGAACAGACGACGAACCATGTACCCACGGATGACTGAGACGCCGGTGAACCACAACCCGATACCGAGGGCGTGATTCACACTGACGTTGTAACCGAACATCGGCAGGATCAACATATTTGCAGCGAACGACACGCCGAATCCGATGAGCACGTTGATCCAGGCTTCGACAAATGAGTGCAGGCGCGGCTGGCTCATAACCCTGATGCCTCAGACTGACCGGCATAAAACTCGAAATACTTTCTACGTGGTCCGTCGATCTCGACAAAATTTATACAGAAAAAGTCGACGTAACACTCAATATCCGCGACCAGTCTAGGGCGTGATAACTTCATAGTTCCACCTCACCATCAAATTCCATGAACTGTGAGAGTATTTGATCGAATCTAGGATGACGGTTTCCAATGTATCGAATATCCAATACAGGAACACTATTAGTATCTTCAATTCGTTCACGCATAATCAATGCACGAGTGTCTTTTGACCTTGGAATGTAAGTTCCTCGCCAATTTTTATCGATGCCAATGTTTCTACCGATGTTTGTACTATCTGCTGAGGCTAATGGGAGACGACAAAACACGTTCGGATTCAGCATTCTCAGCCCATGTATTTTGCAATTAGGTCTTCCGAACTCATCGCACATCGCGCCGACGACCTCATACATTCGCTCCCACCACTCGGGCGTTCCAACTGTTGAATAGTCGCCGGATGATCCGATACACACTCTCTGCCATGCACGGGACAAATATTTAGCGTGTGCAATTGGTTCGTGGAGGTGAAATACTGGCGCACCGATGGACATTCCGCGATGCCCGAAGTGCTGAAGGAACCTACCGATAAGCGCGCTCTGAGCATTTAAGTCTCCATCAATAACATCCGGGATCACGACGAAATCGCAATTTGGAACACGACTCACCTCATCAGCCCATTCAAAAAATGGCAACCAGTCAGTAACAGGTGTTCCGGATTTCCAAGCGCTGAATGCACCATTGTCTAGTGCAAAGCTCTGACAATGCGAAACTGCAATATCGAGTTGTTGCCGATGCGCGTATGAGACAAACGCATGACCTGCCTTTACTGCGCGTATCGCAGATGATCCCGGCGTTATAGGCAACCCGTGGTAATGAATCATTCGCGATGTACCGAGTGATATAGGCCGCCTTCGTTGACGACCATCGCCCAACATTTTGGTGTCTCCCAAATTTTTACGGAGTACACGTACTTGGAACTACTATCTAAGATTTGTCGAAGCAACCACTGAGCTAACCTTTCAGCGGTAGGGTTCTCGATGAAATCATTCAACGACTGATGGTCAATTTGAGCAATGATCGGCTTAACAACTTTGTCCAAGTCGTGAAAGTCGATTCCGTTGCAAAAATCGTTGAGTGCCGCAATATCACCACGCACCTCAATCTCAACGACATAGTTGTGACCATGTACCCGCTTACATGGGTGACCATCTGGAACTTTCGTCAGATGGTGAGCTGCTGAAAACTCATAAGTTTTACCGAGCCTTGAGTATTGCCAAGTTTGCTTTTTCATAATCCTGATACCTCAGACTGAGCCAGTACGATGCGAGACCTGGCAAGCTCAACGTGCTCTGCCTTGTCATCGATCCCGATGAACTGGCGTTCGCCGACACCTACGCAAGCGACACCAGATGTCCCGCTACCCATAGCGTTATCAAGCACCACATCACCGGGATTGCTGTACGTCCTGATCAACCACTCGCAGGTATGGCGAGGCTTCTGAGCACCGTGAACTTGCTGCTG
>ERZ724509.261-NODE-261-length-25479-cov-5.496303_pt1 | contig 25479 bp, 2 predicted proteins | sample MGYA00376042_ERZ724509 | MGnify/ENA primary metagenome ERZ724509 (study PRJEB28724, sample SAMN07190887) | wastewater metagenome | isolation source: effluent of sewage treatment plant in Hong Hong | place: USA: Christiansburg, Virginia | collected 2016-03-01 ...
GGGACCCATTTCGCAAGACCTTGCCAGCTACTTTATGAGAGAAGCGAAATAAAGTGGCGACAAGGTGTACTGCTCCTGTAAGGAGGCGAGGAAATTATTGCGAACCGTATTAGATATACGGTGAGTAATAATTTACCGCCGCGCAACAACGAAGATGGTGTGATTTGACGGACTCTAGCTAGCTCTTGTAAGAGACATCAACACCCTGTGCAATCAACTTCTCAAAATACCGCGTCATATCATCAGCCTCACCTTCGGAGAGGGCGAGGCCTTTACTGCGAACACCTTCCATCAACCGTGTATTAAATTCAGGTTGCTCGATTACACCTGTCACCCGGTCAGCCACGAGCTCAACGAGGTTGGCATCTTGGTCTTTACTGAGCTTCAAGCGGTATACCTCTTGGAGGTGGTCACGGAGACGCTCAGCGAGCTTGTGTTGACTGAAAAAGACCCCAGCATTGTCCTTTTTGGCTCGGAAGCGGCGAATATCGTCTGATTGTTCAATCAGTTTTTCACTGCGCTTTGCCATATCCCTGGCCACATTTTCGGGAATCTCTGCACCGCCCCGCTCCATTGGGAGTACCAGCGCATTAATAAAGGCATCACGATCAACTTTACCAGTGATAAAGAAGGCTACTGCGTGTTCGAGACGCTGAATCTGGTCAAAGGTATAGTCTTGCGTGAGGAAGTTCACAAGACTCTTTACCCGGAGTGTCTCTACTGAGTCATACGGGAAAAGACGAGCTAGCTGTTCAAGCTCGGTTACAATCGTCTCCCCTTCTCGCACTGGCTTGATTTGCTTACGCTGCGGATTCACCACTTCACGAACGATAAAGCCGTCTTTGAGGTAATACACGCGGTGAGCGTACGAAAGATGTGCCGCATTGTGCGACACCATAATAATCGTACGACGGTCAAAGGTGTTAATCTCGTCGATTTTGTCCATTACTTGTTGAGTAGAAATCGAGTCGAGGTTACCGGTCGGTTCATCCGCGAGAAGAATCTTCGGGTCGTTCACCATACTCCGGGCTACTGACACACGCTGCTGCTGACCTCCCGAGAGCATCGACGGAATCTTGTGTGATACGTGCCCTACCCCAAAACGATCAAGGAGCGACTGAGCACGGCGATTACGTGTTTGTTTGTCGGCATTACAAAAAATCATCGGCAAGGCTACGTTGTCGAGCACCGAAAGTGAACCAATAAGGTTAAACGACTGGAAGATAATACCCATCACGTAGCGTTGGAAGTACACACGTTCTGAAGGTGGATACGAGTAGATATCGTCGCCACGAATAAGGAGCGTCCCGTCCCCTGGCGGGAGTGATCCTTGGATCGAATACATGAGTGTCGACTTGCCAGAACCTGAAGCACCGAAGAGAATGATGTACTCCCCTTCATAGATGTCCGTGTTCACGTTTTGGAGCGCACGAAATTCATTGGACTTGCCTTTATTATAAATAATCGACAAGTCACGACAAACAATAAGAGGCTTCGCCATACGTATGAGTATTATGACATACAACGATACGTGTAATCGTGTGTTATATCCCCATGAAATTTTTACTAAGACGCAATGAGTCATCCATAGAAGTCAGAAAATGGATGCGATTCAAGGCGCACGAGGAAAGTGACATGAGCCGTATTAAATATACGGTGAGTGGCACTTTACCGAAGAGCAACGCAGAAGCGCGCCATTTTATGCCTTCTAATTTGTGATATTTTTGACCCAACCAAACGTCGACTCAAAGTTTTCAAGAATCAAGTCAATAATGTTCTTTTCTTGAATTGGTGTAAAGAGCACAAAGTTTTCAGACTGAATGGCATTTCCCGCTTCATCAGTACAATTAAGCCAGAACTGATAAACCGTAGCTGGGGCAAAGTCAGTAATAACCTCAACGTGGTTGGTATTGTATTCCAGTACTTCTTTTTCAAGAACAATTGGATCAACTCCCCCAGCCACTCCTTCTCGGTATGTCATAACACACGATGCTGCTTCGTCAGTATTCCATTCTACAATCGTTTGAATACGTGATTCACCACCCGGGAAAATCGTGGATTCATTAGTCACATTCGAGATAAGCGGAGCGGAAATATCACGTACGGTAATAAATTGGATCGGCTGGCTACGCACACGGTCGCCGCCCGAATTTTCGGCAATGACAAAAGCCACATAACGCGTACCTAGTGTTAGGTCAGATAGACGCATCTGGTGAGTTGTCGCCAATGTCGGACGACCAACTGAACTCTGGGTACCTTGTGTTAAGTCCTGATATTCAATCAATGCTTTTGCAGGTACTGTAGTATCCCATGCTAGAGTAGCGGCATTTTCCTCCACTTTAACAATGCGTAAGTTTCGAATATCAGGTAGCGCAGCTTTGGTACGGAACGTATACGTACGACTTTCACCGGTAATCTGGTACGAGTCAGTTGAACGGACTTGGAAACTGTACTCGGTGTACGGTTCCAGACCAATGAGACGAATTTCGTGATCAGTGACTGACCCAGCCGTTGAAGACTGAGAGAAGTCGTAGTTAGTACCATCAAAACCACTGGTGCGGGAAAAGCGCACCTCGGAACTGGCTTCACGATCCGTTACCCAAGAAACGGTCGCCGACGTAGTCTCTGGCACAACTGTCGGCGGACCAACAATGGTAAGGTCTTCGGTAATACCAGCAATGGCCTTTACTGTTTCATTAAGAATCTCCTGAAGCTGCTGTGGATTTTGAATTTCTTGTATTTGTTCAACGATTTCTTGTGGTGTATTGGTCTGACCGGGACCAACTCCAGTACCGGTACCGCTATCAGAAGTAGTCTCACTTTCCACTTCGATTTTGTAGTCAGCAGAAATACCTTGGTTTCCGTCTTCATCAGCAGAAATCACGCGGAAATAATAAGTGCGACCTGGGTCGAGATTTTCTAGTGTTACTGAGTGTGTGGTTCTGTTGGCAACTGGTACACGCACCACCCCCAAGTCGGGATTAAGACTATAGTTCACTGCTGAGTCGGCATTTTCGTTGGTTTTCCAAGTAATTGTGACGGTGGTATCGGTGGTAGAAGCTACTTTTACTTCCGTAATTTCTGGTGCCTTACTGTCACTCGTTTGGGCAATTAATGGCACCACCGGCAGCGCCATAAGCGTTACCAGAATCAACAATGGAGAAATGTACCGATACATAAACATAAAGAGTATAACATCTAGCTATGGCGACACCGGGGTGAAGACGTTGATACCGGAGTGTGGGGCGCTATTAACACCAAATGGTACGGCGATACCCCAGAAGATATCGGTTGTGACCGCTGGTGATGGAGTGGTTGGTTTTGCCAGATTGACCGAGAGCTCAACCGGTGTTGATGATGAGAGAAGTGAACAAACTGCACAGCCACTATACGTAAAGGTACTTGTCGCAAACTTCTGTTGATCAGCTGGAATCACTGAACTGCCACCGTCACTGAGATCTGTCCCCTCAACTTCAATGTCGAACGCGACGTTACCAGTATTTGAGATGGTAGTGGTTGGGTTATATGAACCGGTATCGTCTTGTGGAGCTAGTGAGCCGTAATTGATACCAGAATCGACACTGAGTGCTCGTACTGTGTACAACTCAACGCCAGATGGTGGTGTGGCCATATCATATCCACCACTCACGTCACTCACTTCGAGGTAGGCGAGCCAGGTGTCACCGTTATCGTCAGTAGCTTCTGCATGGAAGTAGATGTCCGCATAACACTCAAGCGTACACGTATTACCACTACAATTAGTGAACGAGCACTTACCACCAACAGTTGATACGTAGCAATTGTTGTCATTTGGTGTACATGATGGACCAGCACTACTACGATAGATTGTTGAGGTTCCCAAGACCAAGTCCGCTACCCCGTTAAAGTCAGTGACCGTACCGGTTGCATACACACGCGTGGTTGTGCCAGGGAGTAACGAAATGTCGTAACCATTGTTTAGAGCGACGGTACCAAAAGTTGGGTCAAACTGCAGACCTAATTCAGCCACTTCGGCGTAATAGTCAATTGGCGTACTATCATTAACAACTCGGAAACAGTAGTTGTCTGAGGCATTATTTGTAGCTGTAACGACATACTCAAGTTCAGTGTAGTAACTTTGATTTACCGTCAAACCAGCAGTTACGTTTGACGGGCTCTCGACCATAGCTCCTGCTGAGAACTGCCCGTTAATTGTCGTAAGTAAATCAGTCGTAGGAGCTCCGTCAGTAACCTGACTTGAAGTCTGCATACATACTGGAGACGACCCACATGACGCTTGATTTGGCACAGCGGCAAAACTACCACTTGAAACCGCCTCACAACTTGGTGCCACTCCTTTAGCAGCATACTGTAATCGGTAGGTTTGGCCAGTGATTGTCAGCCCTGTGTTTTCAATACCGATACGAAGTCGTCGTGTACTACTTGGTAGACCACTACCAAGACTATTCTCGGCTGCAATCCACGTCGCACCACCAGGTGATTGTTTTGCCCCAAAAACCACCGGCGGATTAATTGGTGCACTATCGCTGACATGATAGCTATCCCAAGCGCCGTTTTGCACCCAGAAGGTGAAGCCCATTCCGCCACTTGTATACGTACTATCGGTTGCTGTGGTACTAGCAACAATGGTACCTGATGTGTTGTAAAGGTGTACATCAATACGATTACTGGTCTGCCAGTCTATCTCAACGAGATACCAACCAGTGGTATATGTAACGGTTGTTGAGGCCAAGCGCGTACCAGACACATCGTTATCGCTCACATTCTTCGAGAGTGAAAGACGATCGGTTCCAAAGAGCTCAAGACAAACAGCATAGTTGTTATTTGAAGTGCCAGGTGTCTGAACTCCAAAGAGCACACAACCTTCATCAGCAGAACCAGCTGTCGTATCAATATACTGACGGTAGCGAATGACTTGACCCTGTGCTGTCAAACTACCGGTTCGGAAGATACCGTCAGTGGTACGTCCAGATTTGTTTTGGGCTTCCAGTGCGTACGTACCTCCGTATACTGGACTGGTATCAGTTTGGAATAGAGACGTGTCCCCACTGTACTCACTGATATTGTTGTCCTCAAAGTCATCACTGAAGAGGAAAGTATTGGCGGCCGAACTTGAACTGGTTGAACTAGCATTACCAAAGTACATAAAGAGATTGGTATAGGTACTCGCTTCAAGACTTGGTACTTCAACCCACACTACAGCTTCGGTACTAGCAGTGTATCGATCTACCCAAAAATCAAGTGGTGTCACACCATCATCACTCGTAAAACGTAGGTCGTCGAAATCAGACTGCATAGAACCATCGTACGGAACAGTCACTCGAACTGTAGTGGTGGCAAAAGTAGTGGCTGTAGTGTTTTCGACACGTACACGTTCGCGATAACTCCAAGCGAGGTCAAACCACTCACTGTCGGGAGCACCTTCTCCCCCATCATCAGCACGCCAACGGAAACTGGTCTGTGAAGTCAACAGACATGCACTATCATCAAAGCGAATCGCTCCACAAGCATCAAGTCCATCGCTGTCAAAAGCCTCACCACCAATGGTGCCGTAACTACCACTAAAGCGCCAAGCGTTACTGGTACTACCTACCAACGCTGTGTTCGTACCGTTCCAACCACCTTGAGCATTAAAGCCAACGGCTGAAAAGACTTTTGAAGCATTTGCATTGAGAGCTGCGTCGGTAACCTGCAATAACGTACCGCCATTAACCGCTAAACTGTAGTAACCATTACTCAAATTTGTAATAGTTGGTGCACTACTAAAGCTCAGGCCGGTACTGTTGAGTGCGTTAAAGCGGTAATACTGAGCATTAAAAGTACCTCCGGTCACACTGAAGGCGTGAGTACCAGTACTGATAATACCAATGGTAGTTGTTGCAGATGCGGCACCCAAAATAGCGAGACTGCCACTTTCTACGGTGGTGGTACTATTGTTCGCTATTGACACCGTTACGGCACGCTGACTACCACCTGTAAGAGTTGCACCGTCAAAATCCGTACTGTATGACCAGTATTCACTTGAGGTAGCAACAGTAAAGTCTCCGTAGATGTTAAGCGCACCATCAACTGCGGCATGATCTTGTGAATACAACGAGGCACCACTACCAGCTGTAGTTGTCGCCACAGTACTATTCCACAAGCGAAGATCTGCACTGGAAATACTTACCGTAGCATAATCATCGCCACCAACTGTTTTGGTATTAACGGTGTACGGTGAACTGCCAGCTAGATCTAGAACGGTGTTAGTCCAGGTAGTAGCACCACCTCCGACGAGGTTAGTGAATACCCCGCCAACAACCAATGTTGTACCTGATTCTTTGACGAATGATGAAGCTGTTGTGAGAGTGAGGTTATTTGTGGTTGTGGCGTTACCCTGCCAAGTCCAACCGCCAGAAGCACTGGCAAATTGCACATCATAAAATGGACTCGTGCTGGCATTAATTGTCTTTCCACTAGCCGTAGCATTAAAGAGTACAGTGCCGCTCGCATGACTAAACAATCCACCAGTGACCATCAATGATCCGCCCACTGAAAGTGTGTTGGTCGCCGAGACGAACGTACCAGCAACGACCGCAACATCATCTCGGAAGGTAGCTGAAGTATCAGTGATAGTGACTGTACCCGTACCAATCTTTCGCAACGCAAAGAGATCAGAGCCTCGGGCAGTAATTGATGCGGCGCCGGCACTGGTCATATATAGATCTGAAGTATTATGAGTCACCGTACCACTAGCATTTGTAAATGAACCACCAACTCCTAAATTACCACTTGGCAGGGTCACGGTTCCCGTATTACTAATGATGAAACTGCCCGTTGTGGTAGCATTGGTATCAGTCATATTCCATGCACCACCAGCTCCGGTAAAGTATAAATCAGGTACGACTGAATCATCAAAGCGCACAATATTTCCAGTTGAAGAACTGACAAATGCCAAACCAGTACCTGGCATACTGAAGCTACCACCAGTTGCATTGAATGATCCGCCAATAGTGGTTGTACCACTACCAAATGTAAGCGTACCAGCACTTTGCGCTAACGAACGAGTGGAAGTAAACGCTGTATCAGTCACTGTCCACGTACCACTACCGGTAAACGCAATATTATAGAAGGCACCACCATTTGTATCAATGGTGCGACCAGCTACCGTTGAAGTGAATGTAGTTGTAGATTGTCCAGCTGTAAAGACTGCCCCAGCACCGAAGATGGCACTACCGGCAATACTGTGCGTTTCAGTACCTTGAGCGCGCCATACAGCATTAGCCTGAGCTTCAAGCGTACCATCCTGGGCACCGCCACTACCACCACCACTGAGGGTAACGTTACCGTTTGGTGCAAAGGTTTTACTTGACCAAATCAGCAATTTTTGGTCAGCCGGCAGTGTCAACGTGTCAGTACCAGCATCAACCGCTGTGAAAAGAATATCGCCATCATCTGAACTATCCCAAGCAGCCATATCCGCAATTGAAAGCGGACTAGTGTTTTCGTGTCGCACAATCACCCGATTTTCATACAGATGCATGTTGCTAATCGAAGAGATTGGATCTGCACTAACAGTGACTGCTTTACGGATATTGTTGTCAATATATACCGTCAGTGTGTCGGCTGGACTAAAAGCAACGTTGCTTATGCTATAGGCCCCTGTACCAGCATCACATGCAGCAGTATAAGTCGTAAGTCCGGCCACTCGTAAGAGAATGTTATTTGTGACGCCGTCACAAACTGTGGAGACTGTCACACCTTCATCACTATACACATTACCCGATACAGTAATCAGTGCAGCAGAGTCATCCCACACAATGTAACCTGGGTCACCAGCTGGGTCACTATCATACGCTTCCCCAGCAATAACACCTTCATGGTTGGTGAAGCGCCACGAACTAACAGCAGTGCCAGTGGCGGTCACGTTGGTGGCACTACTGACACCAGTTGAGGTCGCAAAGACATTGCTCGTAAAGTTCTTTGCCGGATTACTGTTAAGTACCGTACCACCAACAGTGATACCAGTTCCACTATTTGCCCCTACTTCAATATCAACTCGCGAGAAATCAGTTACCGTTGGAGTTCCCGTGAAGACGACTCCACTTGAAGATGCATTACGCACAGTAGCATAATTCCAGTCAGTAGTACCATTACCACCAATAATAATATCGTATGTGCCAGCTCCTTGATTGGTAACTGAGGTGGAAGCACCAGCTGCACCAATAACTGACAAACTACCGCCGAGTAGGTTGTACCGAGCACTCGAAGCGAGTGCAACCGTTACCGCTCGTTCACTACCACCAAGCGAAGTACCGTCAAAATCAGTGGCGTAACTCCAATAGTCAGAGGCTGTAGTTTCAGTGAAATTACCATAAATGTGCAAAAGGCCATTTGTGCTGTTGTGATCTTGTGAATAGATACCACCAAGGGCGTTGTAGGTACTAGCACTACTGTTCCAGAGACGGATACGGGTGTCAGCCGCCACTGTCAAAGTACTATATGTGTCACTTGTTGTTTTTTGGTTTACTGAAATGTTGCCACCACCAAAGAAGTACAAGGTGCCCGGGAAATCAGTCGCTGCACCACCAAGTTGGTTTTCAAAAGTACCAGCCAAGGCCAATGTGGTGCCCGTCGCCACGCTAAAGAGAGTGTGGTTTTGGAGAACAAGACTCACTGTAGATGTTGCTGATTCTGTTACCGTAAACGAGCCTGTACCATTGATCCGAGTAGTAGCCAGTGATGAATTTCCTAACGCAATTGAGTGTGTACCACTACCGGTAAAAGTAACTACACCACTATTAGCGAGCACCGTACCATTATTATCAATACTGCCTGCAATGGTCGTGGTTGCGGTATCACTGAGACTTAAGGTCGAGGCGCTCGCTACAAAAACGTCACCGGTTACCGTGAGGACAGGGTCTGATTGATTTGTGGTGAAGGTTGACGAGGCACTACCGTTACCAATGGTGAGATTACGATTCACTAATACACCAACGCCACTGGTCGTAAAGGTAGAACTCCCCACACTCGCACCTACCGCCAAATCATAGTAAGTAGTACCGAGGACAGTTGCGTTGGCACCACTGTAGGTTACCAATCCTGTACCCGAACGATATGTTCCAGAAACCGCAAACACCGTACCTGCACCAGTGAGTTGTATTGAAGTTGACCCGACATCATACACATGAGCAGCACTCACGGTGAGACGTCCGCTGACCGTAGTGGTCGCGACACTCGCTGGAGTAGTAGTACCGGCAATTGATCCGTTACCAAGAACCAAGTTAGCAAATGTCCATGGGGTCGTACCGCCAAGTGTATTTGTTTGTGCAATGGTAGTGGTACCAGATCCAAACGATAGCGTACCGTTACCAGTGAGTTGACCATAAAGTAGAGAAACATCACTCGTACCAGTCACTGTACCTGCCGTTACAGTCATATCACCAGTGAGACTCAGTGGCGCCGTAATGTTCCAGGCACCGCCCGCTCCTGTAAACGATAGGTGATGGAGACTTTGTGTGCCAGCAGCAGTAATACTCTTACCCGTAGTGGTCGCAGTAAAGACGAAGGTCGAAGACGCCGCAGTGATGGTGGCATTGGTACCAACCACCAGCCGTCCCGCAAGACTATGGGTATCAGTACCGGCAGCGATGAATTGTGATGAGGTTGCAAGCGTAAGACTACCCTCAAAGGCACTACTTGAAGCATTACCAGCAAGTGTCACTGGCCCACCTGGAGTGAAGGTGGTACTGGCCCAGACCAAGAGGCCATTGTTCGAGAGGACCGTGAGTGAAGTCGATGGTGTGGTCGTAGCACTAAAGCGCATGTCAGTATCAGACGCCATATCAAACGAAGTCAAATCAGCAATTGAAAGTGGCACCACTCCTTCATGTCGGGTAATGAGCTGGTATGCATAGACATCAAAATTTGTGATGTCTGCGGTAGGGGTCTTGGTCACTGTCGCTCCCGTCACTCCACCATTGGTGTTTAAGTAGACTGTGATCTTTGGATCGCCAATAAAGGCAACGTTACTAAAGCTGTAAGCTCCCGTACCTGCGTTACAAGATGTCTGTGCCACGTAACTACCACTATTAACCACTACCCGAACGTTTGGAGTTACCCCGTCACACACAGGAGACCCAAGAGACGCAGTGCCAGCACTGGTTAAAATACGACCAGACACGGTAATTAAGTATGAACTATCATCAAAACGAATTGCTCCAGGATTACCATCACCACTGTCATAAGCTTCACCATAAAGATTGCCGCTACCCTCCTTGAACCACATGAACGAGGTGGTTGTACCAGTAAAGGTGACGTTAGTACCCGCTCCCGCAGTCGTGGTCGCAAAGGCTACCCGCATGAGCTGCTTTGCTGGATTAGTACTGACTGTAGTGCCATCGATAGTAAGTCCAGACCTACCAGGCGCCACTTCGATGTAACCATCATCAAACTGGGTCAGTGTGGTAGAGGCCAAAAGTCCAAATCCAGACGGACCAGTACTTGCCACACTAAAGTAACGTGCTGTGACGGTGGTGTTGGTAGCATTTAGTGTGAACGAGCCAGCAAGTGACGTCACAGTCGTAGTCGCCGAACTGGTACCAGTGAGATTAAGTGATGCCGCTGAGAAGCCAATACTTGAACCACTTGCTACTCGCACATCTACTTGACGCGGACTGCCAAGTGCCACACCATCAAAGTCTGTTGCGTAAGCCCAGTGCTCGGTGCCGGTACTGCGAGTATAATTTCCATAAATACTAAGATCACCATCTACACCAGCATGATCTTGTGAATATATCGAGCCCGTATCATTAGTAGTATAGGTTGTAGCCGATGAATTCCACATACTCACATCCGTGTCACCTGCTACCAGAAGGGTGTCATATACATCACCACCAAAGGTCTTCGTGTGCATACTATGATCACTACCGACCAAACGAAGGGTCGAACCTGTCCAGGTAGTTGATGCCCCAGACATAGACTGCGCAAAGGTACCAGAAGCGGTCAAGAAAAGACCGCTCTGGAGGGTAAACTGATTGGCATTAGTAAGACTAATGGCGACAGTAGCAGTGGCACTTTCAGTGATGGTAAAGTCACCACTAGTTGCATTAAACTCAAGGGTTGCAAACGTCGATGAACCAACAGCAATCGTCTCACTACCTCCAGTTGAGTTAAATCGCACGGTACCACCATTGGCACTAAATACACCATTGTTATCAAACGATCCGCCAACACTCAATACACCAGTTGGGAAAACCGCATTACCACTAGCTTCAGCAATATAGTTACCAACTATGGCAGTATTAGTATCAGCAAATGTTCGAGTGAACTTACTTTGGGTAGTACTAGTACTGTAAAAAGTTGATGAAGTACTTTGGTTATTGTATTCAGTACCAAGCCAACCAGCACTACGCACAACTGACGCGATACGGAATTCGTCAATCCGACCATCATGGTACTGACTAGCACCAAGACTACCCAACGAGAAGCTCGTGAGTGTCGCACTCGGATCACTGGCAGAGCTACTTGTTATAAACGAACCGTCAAAATAAATGCTCATATTGCCCCCACCAGCACCTGGCGAAGTGAGACCGACATGTGTCCATTTGTTACGATACGAACTATATGCGGTTGAAACACGACCAGGTACACCTGCTGCACCAAAGTCCCAATAGAGCGTTGCATCACTCCATGGTCCATGCGTAGCAAAACGCTGTCCGCCGCTTTCTGTAAAGCCAAAGAGGTTCGCAGCTTTCGTTTCAGCGGTAGAGACATTATTCCAGGCAGTGACTGTTACTGTGTTAGAGGCATTTGGCCAAGAAAAAGTGGTATTTCGCAAATAATCATTAACACCATCAAAATCAACCGCATTACCAATTACACCAGTCACGCTATCAGTGGCGTCCATACCACCTTGCTGAGAGAGACTGCGACTAAAGCGAGTACTGTCTAACATCGTACTGGCCGGATCAGTACCCAAGTGATACACCGCTTCATAACTATTTGACCACACATTTTGAGCACCATACGTTGAAGTTGAGGCATAAGCTGAAGCGCTACTATTGCCATAGTACACGTAGAAGTCAGCACTGGTTGAAGTAGCCAAGCTAGGTGCTCTAAAGTAGACTTCCCCTTGTTTGGTACTGGTGCTGACAGACACAATTTCGAGTGGTACCTCAGTTACCCCGTCACTTGATGTAATACGGATATCTGCACCAGCAGTACTAATACCAGTGAAGAAGTCATCGCCCAGATCAGCTAGATTGAGGTAAATTGGGAAATTTGTAACACTACCCATCACTTGTGCTCCTTGAACAGTGATTTTTTTGCGAGTCGACCAACTGTTATCATACCAACCTGATGAAGCACCACGAATCCGCACATTATTAAATGATGAACCATTGGTTGTCAGTGAGTCGGCATCTTGAACCAAGAACACCACCTCACCGTTATTATGTGCAAAGGCACCAGATCCACTCGTGAGAAAATCACCACTCACTGTCAGCGTTGTTGCTGGCAATGTCACGGTACCAGCAGTAATACGCATATCACGCGAGGTGGTAGCAGCATCAGTGAAGGTCCATCCACCCGCACCAGTGAATACCAAATCATAGAAGCTATTAAGGAAAGGTGTGCCACTGGTCGTAATTGACCGACCACTTACAGAACTCGTCATGCGTACCTCACCGTTATTATGTGCAAATTGCCCACCAGTATTGAGGAAGGATCCAGCAATAGTGGTAGTACCAGTTGGCAGAGTCACTGTTCCAGTCGCAATCGTCAAAGTACCGTTAAGAGCAAGTGTACTAGTGCTAAATGACCAGTTACCACCCACGCCAGTGAAAGAGAGATTATTAAAGGCGGATGCTCCGCGAGCAATAACACCTGTAGAAGTACCGATAAATGTTACGGTTCCCGACTGCGGTACAAAAGCATTGTTATTTGTCCAATTGCGGAGCACATTAATATTAAAGCCAGAACCAGATGCATTAAGCGTATCATCAGCCCCAATAGTAACCGACTCACTACCAACATTACCCGAAAGCGTAATCGTTTTAGCGGTACCATCAATGACTACATTTCCAATATTCGTGCTTGAGGCAGAAGATGTTGCATCTCCCCAAAGACTACTGCCTGTACCATCAAAGGTGGTAGTACCAAGCCCGCTAAAGGTACCGTTGGCACCAAGCGTCAGATTGCCGCCAATATTTAACGTGGTGGTAGCACGTGCCAACGTACCGTAATTTACTGAGAGATTTCCATACGCCACGAGTGGTTTTGTCAGATTCCATGTAGCCGCTCCGCTCGTCTCACCAAAAGTGATGTGGTGAAAGAAAAGTGAGCTCGTAGCATTTACTGGTGTATGACTTGATGTTGTCGCGGTAAATATCACCGTTGACAGACCAGTAGTGAACGTTCCTTGATCATCCCAGAGTTGACTTACACGGAACGTGCTTGTCGCCGGGGCAAAAGTACCATTATTTTGGAAATTGATAACACTTGTATCAGCACCTGGAGCGTACGTCGAACCAGAGAGCACACGCAGTCGCGCGTCACCACAAGTAGACTCGGCACACAACGTAATGGCATTGCCCCCGCCGGCACTAAAGAAGATATCTTCGTTGGCACTATTCGCATAAAGAGCAAGACCGGCATTGGTTGTGGTTGCATTATCGTTGGATCCAATAGTGAGATGGCGCTTACTTAGCTGCATACCAGTAATGTCGCCCGAACCATCATAGACAGTCGAACCAACTGCTTCATCGGTACCGCTCGCATTTTGCATAAATACGGTAATCACATCTCCAGCTACCGCTGACACATTTGGAATCGACCAGGTCCCTGGTGCAGACACGGTAGACCAAGTAATAACCACCCGACCATCGCCACCGGACGTACCATTTGAGGAAGTGGCACTCGTACCGCCAGCGCCTGCACCAGCACTATAATCACCATCAGTGTTATTGCCTGCTGTACCCGGGGCGGTTGATGAACCGCTAACCGTTGATGTGGCTGAAGTACCGCTAGTGGTGATATATGATGAACCACCACCGCCGCCGGCACTTGATTGATATACACCACCACTACTGGCTCCTCCACCACCTCCGTAATATCCAGCACCACCGCCAGCACCACCAGATGCAAGTGTTGATGAGGCGCCCGTACCACCCGCTCCTCCACCATGGGTACCACCCGCTCCTCCGGCACCACCGCCAGTACCGGTACTACCGGTACCACCAGCATAGGCACTACCCACAGTAGCGGACCCCCCACCAATAGCACCACCGGCTGACTGAGTACCACCAGCCCCAGCAGTACTGCCAGTAACACTTACCCCATCACCACCAAGTAACCCACCGCCTACGCCGCCGTCACCAGCATTGGTGACAGAATTTGAATGTGGACGTAGAGCAATCGTAAAGTAACGACCAACATCAGCTCCGTTGGCTGCTTGCGTCATAGTTGGAGCTCCAAGTGAGCCTGCTGCTGCAAGTGGATCACGCTTATAACAAAGGAATACCGAGTTGTCTGTACCGTTGGTATTAGCAGCATAGAAGTTTGCATCCGCCACTGTTGGTATTGAACAAGAACCAGCACCTGGACCCCAAGTGTTGTTGTCCATTGAACCTCCTACATGAACAACCATCGCATCAGCAACTGTAGTATTTAAATCTGTACCAGTAAAGACCGTGTTCGCAACCGTGACAGCAGTATTTGTGCCGACGACATCGTAAGGATTACCAGTTGTGGCAACCCCACGAAACGCCCAAATTCGCCCAGAATATGATTCAGTAGCAGGACCACCAAAGGTTGGATTTCCAGGAGCGGCACCGGATTGACGATAGTACCAAACCGAAAGTCTCCCCTCACCAGCTGATCCAGCTTGAGTTGAGAATTCTGTCCAACCAGTACAGTTGGCAGTACAGGTATGAGCAGTATTCGTTCGTGAATGTAGTACAGCCACATAGACATCATCAGAAGCGGTGCCAGCTGGAATAGTTGGCGTACAAGTAGCACCACTGACGGTACAAGCAGTACCAACACCAACATAGGTCACACCACCAGAACCAGCACCACCACCAGCGCCGCCGCCAGCCACTACGAGTGGTGTCGAGGTACGCATGATAGATGTATAACCACCACCTCCGCCGCCGCCAGGTGGAACACCAACCTGACCACCTGCGCCACCGCCGCCGACTTTTACGGTAAGATTTTCTCCCGGAATTGAGGTGATAGTAGCACCAGCAAAACCAGCACCACCGCCGATACCGCCCGCATACATAGCGCCACCGCCACCGGCCCCTCCACCCGCACCCCACGCCTTAACCGTGAGGCTCGTTACGCCAGTTGGTACCGTAAAGGTACTCGTACCAGCAGCACTATAAACCATTTGTTGTGTGGTGGTACCAGTTCCAATCTCGGCAGTTTTCCCAGATTGCAATACCCCATTTACGGCGATAGCAATTGTTCCCGAAGCGACGTAGGTTGACTGGTCGTACTCAAAAGCACTACCTGACACAGTGAGCCCTTCTGACCACTCAACCGACCAATCCTGGACAGATGGACAATTACCACTGGCACAGAGCAGTTCAGCATCGAGTTTTAGAACACTATATACATTTTTATCCAAACCAGAAATATCTATTGGTGAGTTCGTAAAGCCTGCGGCATTACCTGACAAGGCTGAATCTGGAACCAAGACAAAGTTATCGGGAGTTGACTCGTAATAGACACGGTAAAGCACATCACTGAGTCCTGGTGTTGTATCAGTAAAGCGAACACGCTCCCAACGCGGACTATTACCATCACTAAAGGTAATAGCAGTTGAACGGATTGATCCAGAAGTAAAATTTGGATAAGTTTGAGCTGCAATGGTAAGAGAACCATCAAACGGCAAAGCCGCAATTGATGGATTCGTGCTGAAATTCTCACGAGCAGTCCACGTCGAACCATCCCAGCGACTAGTGTCGTATCGATCAGGGTTTGACCCATCATCAAATGCGAGCATATGGACAGTACCATCACCGCCACGCACTGTTTGGAAACGCCAACTGTTATTGATGACATCGAGACTAAATTCTCCTGATGTAGTACCAGTTCCAAACGAGTATGTCTGGTAACGACCAGCGACAGTATCAGAGTACGCAATAACTACATCACCATCAGTACCCTGGGTAGTTTCAAACTCACAATCAACAGGCAAACCACGGTTGTCATTTCCCGTAATTGTTAGTTCAGTAAAAGTACCAAACGCACTACCAGTCCACGGTACGATACCAATATCAGTATTTGCGTCTATATAGCAGAGCATCATGTTATCTGTACCAACGTCACGCTTGAGACTTCCCCAAGTCATGACATTACCAAGAGTCACCGTACTTGTTGCTGACCAAGTTGAACCATTCCAAGTCTTCCACGGCATATTTACTGTACCGTTCGGTAATGCAAGCACAGCTTGATTGCCCGACTCTTCATATTGAATCACCATTGCCTCATTGGTATTCGCACTCACATCACCAAATCGGTTGGCATTCCCCCAACTAGAACCGTTCCAGACAAACGCCTCATAATCTGGCGTGGAGGCACTGTTATGTCGGAAGACAGCAATAATCTCATTTGATATAGGGTCACTCGCCATTTGCACCCATTCACAGTCGTTGGCATTTGCCAGCACAAGACTTGAAGTGGCAGACCAACTGGTACCGTCCCACAAGGCATACACGGCATCATTACCAGAACAAGCCACCGCCATCAATCGGCCTGAAGTAGTTTCATAACCAATATCATACCGGCGTTTAGTTGACTCTGTGGCATTATCGACAATCTCAAATACATTGCCCCACGACTCAGTAATAGCGTCATAAAGCTGAATATTGATATCAAGATCAGTACCAAGCGTTGCAAGCGCATACTCCGGTCGAGTAGTAGCCGCCTTCAATCTCGTCCAGCGAATTTGTGCTCCTACGGTCTCTGCAGATAGTGCAGCACCCCAACTTGAACCGTTCCACATTCGGTACTGTGGAGCTTGTGCGGTACCAATAGCATACGCAGACATAACCCCTGTCACCACAGAAGTTACTTGGGCACCACCTGCCATCGTCTCAATATCTACGTTTTCATTAGTGGCAAACTGCTCACCAATCGTCTGGTACCATATCGACACATTTGTCGCGGTATCAATAGTAAAGCTAAATGGAGTTGAATAATTTGACCAACCATTACTTGCCAATGGATCACGGGCCCGGGCTCGCCACCAATATGTCACACCGTTGGTGAGCGCAGATTGAGTCTGATACCGCACAGTATCACCAGAGTTATATGGCGATGAATCTGCTGGAGTAGTTACATTTGAAAAGCCGCTATCGACACCTGACAGGAATGTAGATGAGGCAGCAAAATCATAGGTTGTTGAAATTTGTACCTCATACTGCAAATCATCAAGTTGAGGATCAGTGGTTGTAAACGTAAATGATGGTGTGGTGGTCGCGGATTTTGCATTATCAAATAGTGATAAGAGGGTTGGCGGTTCAATCTTAAGACTCCACGCTACTGTCATATCCTGGAGGCGTGGCAGAGTCGCATTACCAGAGAGCACTGAAGTAACACGAATGACATTATATGTTGTCGTATCAAGGCTCGAGATTGAGATGGGTGACGAAGTAAAACCCGAACTATTCCCTGGCAAATCAGCGTCGGGCACCAACTCAAATGTATTAGAGGTTACTTCGTATTCAACATAATGACGAATTGAACCCGAGGTAACATTTTGGGTAAAGCTAATACTTCCCCAGGCGTTTCCTGCGGCACGGTCATCATAGTCAATTTCCGTAGTGGTAGTTGTAGCGGCTGAAAAACCACTAGTAATACCAGTGTCGTTGGTGGTTGTGCTGGTAACCGCATCATTGAGACTGTTGGTATTAAACTGATCACCCGTTGTTTGATACCAGGTCGTCAAGACAGTAGCAGTGTTAACGGTAAAGCTTTTTGCTTCAGACCACGACCCATACGAGTTTGAACCAAAATCATCTTTGGCACGGACGCGCCACCAATACGTGACACCGTCAGTTAGAGCGGTGTTTGGTACAAACTGCATTGTCTGTCCTGATGAGTACTGGCTTCGTTCAGATGGTGATGCTGGATTAGTAAATTGCGAGAAATCAGCATTAGATTCACGAGTAATAGCTGGTGAGGAGAAGTCGGCGTCATTATCAATAACTACTTCATATGACACAAGGTCACCAAGTTCATCTGTGGTCGTAAATTCAAAAGTTGGTGAGGTCGACGCCAGTTGCTCATTATCAAACGGCGCGGTCAGGGTTGGCTGCAACGGTGCCGCATTAGTTATGAGTTGCGGGTAGCTATCATAAGTATTAAGAATCGAACCATCTGAATACACTAAACGGAAGCAGTAGTTAGTGTTGGCGGCAGCTGCATTATTTTGCAAGGTAAAGTCCCACTCAGCTGATTGACCGACAGCCAAAGCATTGAGATTGAGATTGGTTGGATTATTCTCTTCATAGGTCTCGCGGTAGGTACTACTGGCCAAAAGTGTACTCGGGAGAAGACGACCGTCACCAATTAGTTCTTCGGACAAAACTGCGTAGAATCCAGTTGCGTTGGTTTGGTTATTATATTCAGTCTTCAACCAACCCGCTCCACGTGCAAGCGACGCAATTCTAAATTCATCAATTCGACCACGATGGTAGGTTCCTCCAGCTGGTGACACCGCACCAATCGCTAAACCAGTCAGTGTCACATTGGGATGATCAGACGAAACCGCTGTGACTACTGGTGCACCATCAAGATATATACCCATAAAGCCACCGCCAGTACCGTGAGAAACTAAACCGATATGCGTCCACTTATTTCGATAACTGGCATAACTCGTTGAGAGTCGACCAGGAGCCGAACAACAAGTTCCAAAGTCCCAGTAAATAATCGCATCTGACCACGGAGCATGTGAAGCGAAACGTTCTGAACCAGCAGCAGTGAAGGCAAATAGATTTGAATTTTGTGTTTCGGCGGTTGTGACATTATTCCAGACAGTAACTGTTACCGTTGCAGTATTCCAAGCCCAACCACTGTTGGTAAGCATATCATTGACACCATCAAAGTTCAGACCATTACCGAGTTTTGAACTCGTACTACTGGTCGCCACCATACCGCCTGCTGCGGTAAGGTTACGCCCATTACTTGTACTATCAGTCAACGCACTGACAGGACTTGTACCCAAGTGATAAACTGCTTGATAGCCATTACTCCAAACATTATTGCGACCGTATGTGGCAGTGGCAGCATATCCACTGGCTCCACTGTTACCATAGTAGATATAAAATCCAGTATCTGTTGTGGTAGACAGACTTGGTGCTTTAAAATGCAGTTCTCCAATGTCACTCGCTGTATCAATCGACACCAGTTCGTATGGTACTTCGGTTACACCATCACTCGTAGTAATACGAATATCATCACCATCACTTTGGACATTGTCGAAGAATACCGCTGGTAAGTCATCAAGGTTTACATAGACTGGAAAATCAGTAACTGCTGTTGATGTGCCTACTAACGCATTGTCAACTTCAATTTTAATGCGTCGTGACCAAGCTGCAGCATACCAATCACTGCCAACAATCGAGTTTGCGTAGCCACGCCACAGCGCGGTTGTACTACCAACCGCCCCAACATCAGTCCAGCCTGAAGCGAGATTACACGATGCACCAGATGCATATTGAAGTTTAAAGGCAGACGTACTCGTTGGGAGGGTTACGTTGGCGCCCGTCAAAGCCAAACGGAGACGGACCACATCATTAATACTCACAGCTTCAGTTGAAGACAGTGCTTCGTTTTCGTCAACGTCTACACCTCCAAGCGGCCAAGCATCAGTAGGAGTAAAAAAGCTACCATTGACGTACCAACGATAATTACTTTGAACCAGTTTTGGTTTACGGAGCCATGCCACTGACCAGTCATCGAGGCTGGCACTCTGGGAACCAAATGTGGTCAAAGTCGCTTCAAGACAAATCTGACTATAGGTTGTTGTCGAAAGACCGGTCAGATTAAGTGGCATCGCACTTTCGTCAAAGCCAGTGTCGTTCCCAGACAACGCAGCATTTGGAATATAACTGTCACATGTAGTGGTACTGGTATATTTCAACCGAACGGTCACATCGGTGCCAAATGGTTCAGTTGAACTGAAAGTTAGGTCACCCCAGGTCGTCTGATTCGCCACTGAAGTAAAGACAATTGGCTGGGTAGTAACCGTACCCTCAGTAAATTGGTACTGTTTTGCAGCCATCGAGAAAGTTTCATACGGTGAGCCGATAATAGAGGACGGGTTTGGGGCAATCGATTGTTTGGTTGACCAACTCGTACCATTCCAATAAGTCGATTCAATTTCGTCACCTGATGCAGCATCGTCGTGCGAGACTGAGACAATTGTGCCGTCACCTGCGCGTTCTGTCTGTACCCAAAAGACGCCAGTCCCAGCCCCCACCCCTGTCACCGGCTGCGCCGCGGCCCAGCTCGAAGTAGCAAAAGTACTATAGCGGAGATTGGTTGTGTCAGAATAGGCAGCCAATGCATAGCCGGATCGACCAGCTACTGTTTCATATTCACAGTCAATAGGACGTCCGGCCTGCGAGTTACCGGTAGTAGTGAAATCATTGTAGGTTCCAGTCCAAATACTACCATCCCAACGGATCGCTCCGGCTCTGGCTGAGTCATTGATATAACACAAAACCATGTTGTCTGATTCTGGATCAGCCGAAAGAGTCCCCCATTCAAAGTCGTTTTGGAGTGCCTGAGTAGCCGGACTCGTCCAATCCAACCCTGTCCAAGTGCGATAGATGAAGCTGTTACCAGTACCGTTGGTAACCGCAACAATCGCCTGATCTCCTGAACTTTCATACTTAAGGCCAATACCCGCTCTCGCTTCTTGCCCTGCCTGAACAGATCCCATTACCCGACTATTCCCCCAAGCAGAACCATCCCATACGAGCATCTCATAGTTATTACCAACCGCTGCTCCACTATCACGTACCACCAAAATCATCTCATCAGACGTTGGATCTGATGCAATCTCGACGTGATTACACACATTCACGAGACTGGTGGTGATACTACTTGTAGCCGACCATGAGCTTCCATTCCAAGTACGATACACGGGGTCTTTGGTACTGCTACATGAAACCACCATAGCATCTCCAGAAACACTCTCATACCCAACCGCAATTCCTCTTCGGGCCACATTTGACACCGTACTAGTAATGAGCGTTTGATTACCCCAGGTGCTACTGGTGGCACTATAGACTTGCGCATAGGTAGCATTTGACTGGTCCATGGTCACGAGAATATATTCGTCACGCTTCACGCCAGCAGCTGTACGTACCCAGTTTATCGTACCGCCAACGGCAATTGCGTTTTGCTCAATACCCCAACTTGTACCACCCCATAGACGGTATCGCGGTGTTGTATTTGTACCGTCGCCATAAGCAATCAAAATTTCTGAACTGACTGTCGAATTAACAGTCACATTATCTTCATCAGTGACAGCACCAAATAATGTGTTTGTTTGAAATTGTCCTGTGGTTGTTTGATACCAATTTGCAACCGTGTCACCAGCATTTACGGTAAAGCTCTGAGTGGTTGAATAATCACCAAAACCACCGGAACCGGTAACATCCTTGGCCCGAACTCGCCAATAGTAAGTCGTCAAATCAGTCAAAGCATCGGCAAGTTGCAACTGGTAACGAACCTTATTACCTTCAAAAAATGGTGTGGTATCTGTAGCTACCACAGTATTTAGGAATCCAGCATCAACACTTGATAGTCGAGTGGTGGCGGTGGCAAATGTCGACGATGTGGATATTGAAAATTCGTACTCAATATCTGACGTACCGTCAGGATCACTGGCCATAAATTCAAAGTATGGTGTTGTCGATGCCAAACGAGCATTATCAAACGGTGTTCCGTACATACTCGGCGCTGCTGGGCGAAAATCAAGAGCGGCTTTTTTCCACAATAGGAGGGTACCAGGTGTTGTCGAACTGACTTGACCGGCGGTTGCCTCCTGCTGACTTTGAACAGAAATGATTTGTCCTGCAGTCACTCCCTCAAGCAGGAATACAAGATTGCTGGAGGCGTCTGAGTGGCCGTTTTGGTTACGGATATAGTTTGATTTTGTTTGTGCTCCGGTGGTGGTCGCACCATTAACCGTCACGGTAATACGGTTGTTTGTACGGGTAGTAGCTCCTGAAACAGCATCATTAAATGCCAAGAAGTAGTCCCCACTTTGTCCGACAGTAATTTGATGACTGTTGGTAGTTGTTGAGTGAGTAAAGGTTGAACTATCATAAGCCAACTGGTTTATAAACCGGGTTGAAGATGCGTTTGAGTTATTCCAGTTTGTATTAGTGGTACCATTAAAAGTGCTTCCCGTGAGTGCAATTACTCCCGTTGTTGGTAATTTCTCAACAAAAATTGAACCACTGAATCCTGGTGTGACTACGACAGTGCCTGCTCCAGCTTCTTGCTGCGCCGTTATCGTCAAAATACTGTCTGTTGTTGTTGCAACAACAATACCTGACCAATGAATACTTGAGTCTCCATCACTTTCAGTAGCTGCTGTTTCCATGTATCCCTGCATAAAGTGACCACCTGACACCGCCGTACCATTAAGTAACACACGACCCGCTACGTTTGTCTGTACAGTATGACCAACACCGGTAAGAGGTACGTTGATATGTACCATGTATGTACCCGTAGCTGATAGAGTAATATTTTGTGGAGAAATCGTATTTGAATGAACAAAACCAGCATCTTGGCGTGTTTCAGTCCATTCAAACGGTGAGCTCGTAGCTTGATTAAGCGTTGTTGAACTTACCGTACGAGTTGAGGTTGCAGCAAATACCGTATCTGTATTACTAATGTACTCAAGATACAGCGACGCCAGGCCAGTGACATTTATTGTGTCGCCCGCATCGATAGTAGAAAGGTTTTCTACAAACACCTCAATGTAGTCATCGGCTGTCACATCAGTCAATAGAAAAGCCACATTTGATGAAGATTCTGATTGTGCTCCGGCATTTTCAATATAGCCACTACGACCAAGACCTTCCTGAACAGCTACACCGTTCTTACGTACCTCAACCCCCGAACGAGTACGACTCACGTTCGCATCGGCTCGTTGTACTGGCAAGTTTACTGCCAAGAAATAATCACCGTTCTGACGCAATGTTACCCGCTGTGAATTAGACGAGGTGGAATGCGTATAGTAATAATTATCAACCGAACTCGTTGACCATTGCATTGGACTTGGAGCACTGTTTAGGTTTGTACCCACTACCGAACGAGTACCAGTAAACCAACCAATGTTATTAAGGGCGTCGGAGGCAATTTGCCATTGTCGAAGCTCAGTGAAGCCGTCCATGTCTAATGGTCCAAGCAAATACATATATGGACTGACATCAGGTGCATCAAATGTATATGACAACGTAATTTCATCACCCTCATGTAAGGTGACGTTTGGCCACGTAATGAGACTATATTGTGGTAATGCGGTAATAGTTGCGCCTGCTAGGCCGTCAATAATAAAACCGCGTGGCACCCGTTCAGTAATATCTCCCGTAAAAGTGCGGTTGGCTTTAACATGAAGTTCGACCTCATATGGTGCTGGTGGATAAATGCGAGTTGGAGCAGTTCGCGTAATATCAAACGGAATATAATCTCGTACTTCAAAAGAATCAGTAATCTTATGTACCACTTCCCCATTTACGTTCAAGTGTTGGAGCTGGATGGTGTATATACCCCACTCGCCAGTATCCTTGAAGGTTGCCAGATAATCAGGAACATCAGTAACATTATTTGCATTACATGAACCAGACTGTGACACCGGCACTTCGAAAATCGCCCCTTTCGGATCTATGATTTTCATTTGCAAATTCGCATCACAAATCGTATCCCCACTATCAGTGAGTGCTGCGAGATTGAGTTGTACTTCCTCATTTGGGAAATACATACTCTTTTTGGTATTAACTGCCAAAAGACCCCAATAAAATTCAAAGGTATCGGTGAACTGTTCACCATTTTCATTCACCTCAACCGTTACTTCATATTTGCCTGGAGCGAGGGTGTACGGGAGTTCCTGTACCTCCATTGACCAGGTGAGGTCATCGTAGTATTTGATATCAAACAAAGCTGGTATCTCTGTCCCGTCAGGATTTTTGATACTCACGCGTTCAACAGCAAAAGTGTTTTCAGCAAAGATAGCTCGGAACATTCGGTTCAAGAAACCTTGTTGTGGGTCGTATGAGAGCGTAAACAGTGGTGACTTGCCAAGTACCTGATCGAGATCAGCATTGACCAATTCATTAAGACTTGGTTCCTTCAAATCACGTTCATAGCCAATTGCGTCAGTTGGCTTTTCAAAATCTGAGGCTTCGTAGAACCGTCCTGAAGTAACATCAAGCCACACACCATCAACAAATACTTCTTCTGTCTCAGCTTCAATACCTTCGTACGCCACACGAACGCGGAGATTCGAGAGATCGTTACTATAAGGCGACATAGCGAGGGCAACGAGGAAGTGGTCTCCGTTGAGGCTATTAGAAATTTCACCATCTACATCAATGACAGTACCCGCGACGTAAGTTTCGCCCGCATCGAGTGAGTACGACACAACAAAACGCTGTATCGCACTACCAGGCTTTGCCTTCGCGGCCAATGAGAGACGTAGCTGTACAGTATCGAGTACTGTACCACTAGTGAATTCAGGCAAAGCGAAGTTCTCAAAGGTGAGCGAACGTGTCTTACAGCCCACTTCAACCAGACATGGTTCCAAACCGAAGAGATCGGTTGTAGTAGCAGTTGACGTTACTGCTTCAGATTCCTGTGTTGTACTCGTAGCTGCTGACTCACCGTCTATCACTGAGGTGTCACTTGGTGTCTCTGCGGTTTCGGCTGGAGTATCAGCAGGCGACACTTCGGGAGCAGTTGGGGTCGTTTCTTCTACTGACTCTGTTGTACTCTCATTTATGACCTCTTCTGCTACCGGCACCGTATCAGTAACAGGTACGGTTTCATCAAATTGTGCGAGCGGGTACGCCACAGCTCGGAGAGAGGTCTCAAGAGGCCCCTCACTTGGTGTTGGTTCAACAGGAGCTTCTATTGGCGGTTCAGGGTTAGTCGGACTTTCTGCTGGCGCTTCAGTTGGTTCACCGGTTGCAGTGCCACCTTCACCAGTAGGTGAACCTAGCGAAGGAGTCTCGCTTCCTGATTCAGGTGCGGGCGTATCGGTTGTGGTCGGTGCAATGTATCTAAAGTATGCAGAATTGGCATTGGTGAAATTTTGCAAGATACCATCTCCATCAACATCCTGAATCAAAACCTCGTTTGGATTATCAAAGCCATCGGCGACTACTCCACCTGGTACAACAAGCAATTCCTCGGTCGTATAGACAGTTCGGTCGATATACGAGTACGCCAAAAAGCCACTGATACAGACAA
>ERZ724509.262-NODE-262-length-25114-cov-4.595674_pt1 | contig 25114 bp, 24 predicted proteins | sample MGYA00376042_ERZ724509 | MGnify/ENA primary metagenome ERZ724509 (study PRJEB28724, sample SAMN07190887) | wastewater metagenome | isolation source: effluent of sewage treatment plant in Hong Hong | place: USA: Christiansburg, Virginia | collected 2016-03-01 ...
GAAGCCAATATCCAAAAGGAACGAGGTGTCGAAGCTCTTCAGGAGTTCGTAGTCCCACGAGCCTGTATTGCGATTAGAACGCAGAAGATACTCCTTGAATTCGGACGTGGTGAGCAAGCGATTCGGGACACGGACTTCAATTTCTTCCTGTCCACGACCGAGTGCCTGCATAATCTTCAGTCGAGCGTGTCCTGCCACTACAGTATTGTCTGTATTGATAGCGGGAATCTCGACGAGATTAAATTTAGTAATACTTGCCTCGAGGTCACGGCGTTGCTTATCAGAAAGCGTACGCGGGTTCTTCTCGTAGGGGATGAGGTCGTCAACGAGACGACTCTCGGTGTGCCATGTAAGTTTGGCTGACATAAGTGTTATAGAGGTTTGGTTATCTCCCTCTACACACCTCTGCTGAGATTTCAGGCTGACTCCTTTTCTACAAATTTCAGGTAATCCATGATTTTGTAGCCCTTCAAATGTGCAAACGGGTCAACAAATCGATACCATGGCTCAACTCGATGCCACGTCTTGCCGTCTTTCTCAAATGGATAGACTTGTGATTCAGTCATTTTCTTTGGTGGCAACAATTCCTTGTTATCTTTCACGAGGATAATGTAATAGTGAATATGACCGCTCTCGGTTGGAACAATTCGTGCTTTGATGATTCCTTCTTTTATCATCTTTCGCAGTGTCGGTTTCTTTATGCCAAAACGGTTTTCAAGGTCGTACGGCGAATAACGATTATCTTGGTTTCGAGCAATCGAGCCTGGAATAATTTTCTTATCAATGGCCCGCTGACAGGTGAGACACTTGATACCCCATTTGTCATACCAGTTAGTATCTTCACGAGTGCTATCGCCACAAACAGCACAGTTGCGACCAGTGCCCTCAAGTGCAAAGCCTTTTGGCTCGGTTACCAATCTCTTGTCCCAGCGTCGGTGTTCCATTTCGCATTTATAGAGAACATCAAAAAGACCGACCAGATTTCGTCCTCCTTCAGCTGCCTCCGCCCACGTCACTTCCTTACCACTCTTCTCCTCCATCAAATCCTTAAACTTTTGAATCGACTCATCTGATAGTTGCACCATAATATAAGCCTTAACTATTAAAGCTCTCTACGGTGTATATCTTAATATTCTATGCCCCTGTCATCATCTGTCGAGCCACTGTGCGTATCCTCAATAAATTCCATTCCCGAGGCTTCTAAATCACCATTACCTCGCATATCGGATTCAGGTTGAAGTCTGAATTTTGGTTGATACCCACGTTCTGAAGTGTATTTTTCAAACGGCTGATCTTGGATGCCGAAGGCGAGACAGAGAGACATGGAGAGGCTACTTTTCTGTTTTTCAATTACGTTCTCATCTTTGCATTTGAACACGTCTTTCAGGTGTTCCTTGGTTATGACAATCTTCCTGTCACTTACAAACCCTTCTGCCACTGCTAACATTTCCAGCAACAACCAGAGTTTGTTAGGCGTGTTCATTTCCGTGTTACCCCGAGCAAATCCTAGCTGTTCGTGGCTGAAAACTCCTATTCGAGTGTCTTTGTACTTCACCTCAACGTCTTGTCTGTTTTTGAAGGTAATAGTGATATCTGACCACACTGCACCTGCAGGTAACTTCACCTTTGGCTCCAGAAACAGCACGTCTTTCTTAGTCTTCGGCTTCTTCACTTGCACCGCTATCTTTTGTGGTAATTCTACCTCCTCAATCGTTGTCTCAGCTGTGCCGTATACATCTCGATAGATATTGTGCATCTCGGCAATAAAGCGGAGAGTTGGCATGATGGGCTCAAGACTTTGGCGTACTTGGTCCTCTATTTTTTTCTTTTTTGTGAGGGCGTCACGAAGTACAGAGAGTGTGTAGTCGTTGTTCATATACCTCTATTATACTAGAAATCATTTCTAACTAACGTTTTTCGCCATTTCAAATACAATACCCTTATTTTGAGCCATATAACGCAAAATCCCAGAAATGCCATTGGGGTGTACGATATGTCAGATTTCCGTATTTAATTGACCCTACTGAGAGGGTTCGATTCCAGAAGTGAAGATTCGCCAAGAAACGCTTACGGTGCTTGATGGCTACAATTCCGAGACCGAGAGGGGGCACAAATCGGCCGGCCCAGAAACGTTAGTTTCTGGGCCGTTGCCGTTTGTAGCGGGTGAGAAGAATCGAACCGAGCGTCGGGGACCCAACCGGAATGAAATGAGGATTGGGCGACGCGAGTGGGGGTCGAGCGAATGAGCTAGATTATGAGCTTGCGAAATAATCTAGCCATGAGAGTGACCGATTCTTCTCACTCTGAGAATTTGCTATACTTCAATATCTATGAACATAACCGACATATACCTCAAATATAGAATTAACAAAGGTTTGCGAGAACACATGATTCGAGTAGCCGCTGTTGCTCAGCTTATCTGCGAAAAATCAAATGTCGAACTTGATACCCGGAATATTGTGACTGCCTGTTTGTTGCATGATATGGGTAATTTGATTAAGGCAAAGATGGACAGTATGGCCGAGCTTTATGAACCAGAAGGAGTGGCGTATTGGATTCAAGTGCAAGCTGAGATGAAAGAACAATATGGCGCTGACGAACACATTGCTACTATAGCTATTATTAATGAAATAAACCCCGGAGCCGAGGCAAGAAGCTACGCACTTGAGGCCATTGGTACAGAAAATACTGCCAAAGTACACGCAGGTGATTCTCTGGGGGCTAAAATTGCTACCTACAGTGATATGAGAGTAGGTCCATTTGGAATTATAAGCATACAAGAGAGAATGGATGATCTGCGTGCTAGATACATCTCTCGAAACAAACCAGGCTTTTCAGCAGAAGATATTGATGAACGAGAACGAATGCTTAAGGATATCGAGCAGGTGATATTTGCCAATTCGAGTATTAGCCCAGAAGAGGTTAATGACGAAACAACCAAGTCAATACAAGCCAGTCTTCTCAATTGGGAGGTGTAACTAGGCTTCCAAAAGCTCGTTTTCCCCTACACCCCCAACTTATACGTAATCCCCTCCGTCCACTGCGGGTTACTCCACCGGACAAACCCGTTCTTCTCACACAACTGCTGCATCGGAATGTTCTCAACGGCCGTCTGCGTCACTAACTCGACGGCACCATGGGTACGAGCATGATCAATACACCGTTGCATGAGGTAACTGCCGACCCCTTTCCCCTGATAATCAGGCGAAATAAATATCTCCCGCAGGAAAAAGCGGTTATCTTCCCACCAGTCACGGTCGCAGGACACAAAGCCTACAAATACGCCATTATCGGTCACCATCAGGTAGAGACTATCGGGTAAGGTGAAGTTGCGCTCGAGTAACTCAATAGTGTCACCCTGGTACACATAGACAAAATCCTGGTACTGCGAAGACTTCCCGAGGAGAGTCTCCAAAGCAGCGACATCGGTGATCGGGGTCACGGTATAGGGTAATTCAGTCATAACACTAGTATACACAAAACAAAAATGCCCGGCTGAAGGGCGTTTTTGTTTTTGTGATGGGAAATTGCGGACATCCACCCAAATTATTGTTCCGAGTGTTTATATATGGTATAAAATGAATATTATATGGCGTTGTATTTCACAAAGCACAGTTTGGTTGGCGGTAAAATTGACTGCTTTTTTGTGGTGTCTGCGTAATCTATTACTATCTCTAGAGTTACAAGCGCCACACTTCTGTCGGACGCTTTTTCTTTAACTACCTTCTATGAAAACCTTAACGCTCAAAAACATAAGCAAATCTTTGGCTCAAAAAACACTTTTTACTGCTGCGTCGCTGACCATTACACAAAAAGACCGGGTTGCCATCATTGGCAATAATGGTGCCGGGAAAAGTACTTTACTCAAAATCATGGCTGGTATTGAAGCGGTTGATGAAGGGGAGGTGCATATTGATCAAACTATTGCTTATATCCCTCAGGAATTTGGCGGAGACCTGTCACTCTCAGTAGCGGATTATTTGGTACAACAAAAGGTCACTGCCACTATTCATGCCATTATAAAAAAATTTTGCATTATTAGCCCTCAAGTTATTGAAAGCGGGAAACTGGCCGAATTGTCTGGCGGGCAGTTACGGGTACTCGAAATTGCGTCAGTAGTATCGCGAGGACCAATGTTTCTATGTATTGATGAACCCGAGAATCATCTCGACATTAAAGCGAGACATATTTTGACCGAATTACTCAGTGATTATTGGGGTGCAGTTATTATGGTGTCCCATGATCACACCCTCATTAATCACCTCACCAAGAAAATTGTCTTGATTGAAAACGAACAAGTGAGCGTTACTACTGACTTTACCTACGAAGAGCTGGTAGAGGAACGCCTGCGGCAACAAGATATCATGCAGCATGATTACCTCATCGCCAAGCGAAAATTGCACAAAATGGATGCTCTTGTGACTGAATTGAAGAGACAAACCACCTTTAGTGACAGTAAGGCCAAAACGTATCAAATGAAGAAGCGGCAGCTGCTCGAAGAGAAGGAGGTCGTTGATACCATGAAACGACCAGATACCCGGCGGCCAGAGGTTAAAGTAGCGGAAGTAGAGCAAAAACAAGGGAAATTGATTGTGCAGCTGAATGAAGTGACTGGCGGTTATGGTACGACGGCCGTATTTACGAAGGTCAACCTCGATATTCGGTTTGGGCAAAAACTCTGCGTATTAGGGAGAAATGGATCCGGTAAGACAACGCTTCTCGGGTTAATCACTGGTGATATTGCGCCACTCTCCGGTGCCGTACGCCAGGGAGTGAATATTAATACAGTCGTGTTTAGTCAGCATAGTGAACTGCCACTGCAACATACGGCATTTGAGTTATTTGCCGCAATTGGTATTACCAAAGATCCTGCCCGCTCAATTTTAAGCCGCCTGTTGTTCACAAAAGCGGAGATGGATATGGTGGCAGAACGATTATCGGGTGGCCAAAAGCAGCGACTCCGCCTAGCTCTTTTGTTTTATGCCAAACCTGATTTTGTTATTCTAGACGAACCGACGAACAACCTTGATCCAATCAACTGGCAGCTGTTAGTCGAAATGATTCAAGAGTTTGAAGGAACGGTACTGTGCGTGACACACGACCAGTCGTTCCTCGAAGCAATTGAAGAACTGATAATTTTGGTGATGTCTAAAAAGACTCTCGTCCGAGTATGGGGAACGATAGATGGGGCTATTGCATTACTGTAAAGGAAAACGCGTGATCTACGCAAAACAAAAACGCCCGGCTGAAGGGCGTTTTTGTCACTAATCCCAATTTTGCTATACTACCCTCATGTCTACTCGTTTCACCTACATCGGTTCAGCCTACCTATTCCTGATTAAAGATAACCAAATCCTCCTGCAACGACGGTTTAATACCGGGTTTGAAGACGGCAACTATGGCGTACCGGCTGGTCACCTCGATGGCGGCGAAACAGCCAGGGAGGGTTGCGCTCGCGAAATGAGAGAGGAGATTGGTGTCACAATAAAACCAGAAGACCTCACCGTCGTTCATGTCATGCACCGCAAGGCCGCCAAAGACGAACGGATTGATTTCTTTATGACCGCTTCGGTCTATGAAGGTGAGATAGTCAATAATGAACCAGATAAATGTGATGATCTCAGTTGGTTTCCATTAGATAATTTGCCAGCAAATATGGTGGCTTATGTTAAGGTTGCTTTACAACATTACCTGAAAGATGTGATGTATTCGGAATACGGGTATTAATTTCTATTTCCAATTTGTAAAAGGGCTGCTTTAGCATATCGATAGGTGTCATACCGTAAACGAGTGTCATTTTTGTGCATTTCTTCTAATTCAGGAAGTGTTACCCAAACACATGGAGATTGACTCAACTTATCTTCTTCAGACTGGGGATTAATATCTCGAGATTTAGATACCGCAAAAAAGACGCAAGCAGAATGTTCATGTACATCATTGATACGATGGCGGTTTATAAAATGAGGTGGTACCAAGTCCTGATTAAAATCAGTATCTTCTTTTATCCATCCATGCGGTGGTACGAGTTCTACTTCAAGACCTACTTCTTCTAGAACTTCTCGTTTAGCTGCTTCATTTAAATCTTCGTTAGTATCAACGTGGCCACCGGGAGCATTCCAATGATGGTATTTATCGTGAAGTCGAAGTAAAACGGCATTATCATTAACCACAAAAGTATCAACGCAAAGATCTAAATAGTAATTGTTGTGAGCCATAGATGTGCATTTTAACACAAAAACAAAAACGCCCGGCTGAAGGGCGTTTTCGTTTTTGTGATGGGAAATAGTGAAGATCCACTCTTTTACTACTTCCATAGCGTTATTACCTCCGCTACACGAATATTTTATCATAGAGTAAATATTGACGCGAGAGGATATGTATGGGGATTAAGAGGGGATAGATATCGGTATAACTATGGGTAAAACAAAACTCGCATCACGAGAGTGATGCGAGTTTTGTGAGAAGACTCGTTGATTACTTTACAGAATCCTTGAGAGCCTTGGCAGCGCGGAACTTTGGAGCGCGCATAGCTGGAACCTTTACGGTTTCACCAGTACGTGGGTTACGTGCTTCGCGGGCAGCACGCTTCTTTGCTTCGAAAATACCGAAACCAGCAACTGATACCTGGTCACCATCCTTAAGAGCAGCTTCGATACTGCCAAAAACAGTGTCTACTGCACGCTCTGCATCGGCCTTAGTAGAACCGAGAACTTCGTGCACCTTTGCGATGATATCTGCTTTGTTCATAGTACGGAAAATTATTTTGTACGTGTAATATTTGTCTGCTCATGTTGACGCCGAGCCGCGCTGCCGAAATGTTGGCTTACCACCATTATATAGTAAGGATATTTTTGCGCCAACACTTCTCTTGGGACAAATCTGTGTTGTAATTTTTTTGGTTGAGGCGAGTGTGGCGGCCAGAAGAGGGTATCAGTCTGGCCGCCGAGGGCTCAGTCGCAGAGAGAACGCTGCAGCCGTGTGATGCTGATATGGGTAGGGAGACCATCACCCAAACAGTTTACGGTGAAGTTGCATGTTTTCACCGTAAGAATTGATGAAACTTTGCGGCGTAAAGAACATGTGCAACTCCTGTCACTACTAAGCGTACGCCCGTTTATGTGTCGAGGCGATTGGGAGGTGGGTATAAGAAAACCTTTCGATTAATCGAAAGGTTTTCTTATCTGTCAGTACACTTGTATAGGTTTGACTCGTGTATTGCTTTCTGGATTAGCGGGCGTAGGAGACGACGCGGGTCTCACGAATGACGTGGACTTTGATTTCTCCTGGATAGCGCAGCTTCGCTTCAATGGCGGTCGCTATTGTGCGCGCCAGTGCATGTGTTTCAAAATCATTAAGGGTGGTTGGGTTCACCAAGACGCGAATCTCTCGACCAGCAGCAATGGCAAAGGCTTTGTCTACGCCTTCAAGGGTGGTCGCAATCGCTTCGAGGTCAGCGAGACGCTTGATGTAGTTTTCGATTGAATCACGACGGGCACCAGGGCGAGCGCCTGAAAGTGCGTCACAGACCTGGACGATGATTGATTCGGGTGTTTCGTATGGATATTCTTCGTGGTGGGCACGCATGGCGAGGATAACTGCCTCCTCCACACCGTACTTCTGCAAGATACGGATACCAATTTCAACGTGTGTACCAGCCACTTCGTGACTGACGGTCTTGCCGATATCGTGGAGGAGCGCACCAGCTCGAGCAACTGCGACATCAGCCCCTACTTCTTCGGCAATAATCGCCGCCATATTGGCCATCTCGACAGAGTGCCACAACACATTCTGGCCGTAACTGGTACGGAAGTGGAGGCGACCAAGGATAGCCACGAGGTCAGGATGGAGGTTTGGTACCCCTGCATCATAACAAGCTTTTTCACCCATCTTGCGGACGGTCTGCGAGACTTCTTTGCGCGCTGTCTCGACACATTCCTCAATCTTCGCCGGTTGGATGCGACCATCTTTGACAAGGGCTTCCATGGCTACCCGTGCAATCTCGCGCCGAATTGGATCAAATGAAGAGAGAACGACGTAGCCAGGTGTCTCATCAACGAGCACATCCACCCCGGTGGCTCGTTCAAAGGCGCGGACATTGCGACCTTCTTTTCCGATGACCTTCCCTTTGATGTCGTCCGATGGAATCTCGACGTGAGCGGTCATGACACTAGTCGGCATATTGTTCCCAACCCGGTGAATAGCCGCGAGGAGGAGGTTCTGCGCTTTCTGCTCAAACTGCTCCTCATTAAACATCTCAATCTTGCGGAGGTGGGTGACGAGGTCGGCAGCTCGTTCCTTTTCAACTTTCTCTATAATACGGAAAAAGGCTTCTTCACGTGTAACGCCAGCAATACTCTCGAGTCGCTCATCAAGTTCGTCTTTGCGCTCATCGAGGCGAGTTTTAATCGTTTTGATCTCTTCGACCTTAGCTCGGAGAGCTTCTTTTTGCGAATCAATTTCAATCTGCCGACTATCCAAAAGCTCCTCACGCTTTTGGAGGTGGGATTCTTTTTGATCGAGCTTCTCTTCGGTAGCTTTTTCTTCGGCTTTGGCTTCGGCAAGTAGTGTCTCAGCTTTGTTTTCGGCTTTTTCGACTATTTTAAGAGCTTTTTCTTCAGCTTCGACGAGCTTTTCTTTGATGGAGAGCTCGATGGAGGCCTTTTTTCCAAGGGCAAGGAGGTAGCGGAGGTAGTATCCAGCGCCGATTCCAATCCCAAGACTCACGATGAGCGTGAGTATGAGCAGTATTGGTGGCATACGTCAGGGACTAAGTTCAGTAAAAGGGGTGGCGAGGCAGTCAAATTGGTCGGTGCGGTCGTGTTTTTACAGTACCAGATAAATAGTGGTACGTAAAGCGGGACGGCCTGTGGCTGTCCCGCTTTTACGAGCTTATATAAGTAGATACAGTTTTACTTAAAAACTTTATCCACAATGCCATATTTCATGGCTTCCTCCGCATCCATGAAGTAGTCACGGTCAACATCCTTTTCAATCTGCTGGAGCTTCTGGCCGGTAGCCCTTGAGAGCATCTTGTTGAGGCGGTCACGGGTCTTCATGATGTGTTTCGCAGTAATATCAATATCAGACGCCTGACCGTAGGCACCGCCTGACGGCTGGTGAATCATCACTTCGGCGTTTGGAAGAATTGCGCGCTTGCCCTTGGCACCTTGTGAGAGGATGAGTGAACCCATCGAAGCGGCCATACCAACACAGACCGTCGCCACGTCTGGCTTGATGTGGTGCATGGTATCGATAATCGAGAGACCAGCAGTCACACTTCCGCCCGGCGAGTTGATGTAGAGGAAGATGTCTTTCTTCGGGTCTTCGGCTTCGAGGAAGAGGAGCTGGGCCACGACGAGGTTCGCCATATGGTCTTCGATACCGCCGGTAATGAAGATGATACGTTCCTTGAGAAGGCGTGAGAAGATATCAAACGCTCGTTCGCCACCTTGGGTCTTTTCGATCACCATCGGGACGAGGTTGTTTTGGATTGGATTCATTTCAGATTTCATAGAATATAAGGCTAGTTTGGCGCATTAAGACAAAAACAGGCAGCGCTCTCACATCCTAGCAAAAGTTAGGGAAAAAGAGAAATGAGCCACAGAGGGCTTTAGCCCGACAATGGCGAATTTCCGTGAGCGTGGCCTATCCTTAATGGCCACGTCCACGTCTCTCAATCACTGCAAATTTATTTTAGTTCACCTATAAAAGAAAAGCCTGCGGGCACCAATAGGTGTCCACAGGCGATCGATTGAGACGGGTGCTCGGCTTCAGAATGAATCAGCCGCCGCCAGTTTTCATATCGGCGGTTGCACGGTCATCGATTTCAATCGGCCAGCGAATCGGTTTCGTGATCATGTTGTCCTCCATTCGCAACCACCAGTCGGCTGCCGATTAATCCTATATATATATTTGTTTTTGGTCAACTCCGGTGTTGCGAAGTGGGAGTCTAAGCGACTGACGGGGGTAATCCTGAAATCAAATCTACACATGGATTGCTTCATCATCGTTATCACTCTTCTTCGCAATGACGGGTGTAAGAGTAAAGAAAAAGAAAAGTCTAAGGGAATCGGTTAGTATCATTGTTTTTGAAAAATCAGTCAGAGTGCTTTAGATATGCGGCGGACAAGAAAAATGACCCGACTGGGACGAGGTAGTCCAGGGAGGGTCATTTTTCGTAGTCCAACAAAGTAGGTGAAGTGCTACGACTGATTTTCGAGATGTTTCATTACGGCCTCGTTCTGCATAATCGACGCTACGTAGACCGCGATGCGGTGTGGGTCAGCATCTTTATACTGTGCAGCGAGTTGATCAACCTGACTTTTGAGCTGATCCTTGTCTGGAGTGATGTTTTCTTTCTTCGCGATTTCGTTCAGTACAAGCTGGAGCTTCGCGCGCTTTTCCGCAGCAGGAGTCCATTCGGCAGTGAGGTCTTCTTTAGTCTTCTTGATGTGTGCGAGGTAATCGTCCATCTTGAGATTCGCTCGTTCGAGGTCTTCACTCATCTGGGCGAACATCTGATTGATTTCACTTTCAAGGAGTACGCTCGGGAGTTCCATCTCAGTACCGGCAATAATAGTGTCGGTAATGAGGGCGCGGTGCTTGGCTTCGACTTCACGCTTCTTTTCGATGTCGAGGTGTTCGCGCACCTTGGCCTTGAAGTCTGCGACACTGGTGAATTGACCTGGCTGTCCAAGTCCAGCAACTACTTCGTCGGTCAGTTCTGGAATCGGGAGCTTCTTGAGGTCTTCCTCGGTTTCAATTGGTTCAACTGTTTCTGGGGTTGGGAGTTCGCCGTCATTCTTTGTGACCGCTTTTTGTTGGAGGCGTTCATAAGCTGCCTTCTGACGAAGGATGTCCTCAATCTGCTTTTCGACATCTGCGTCGGTGACGTCAGTTGATTCCTTTTTACTATTGGCTTCTTTGGCAATCGATTGGTAGTTAGGAAGGGTGATAGCTGGGAGGATGGCCACAGTCGCGGTAAAACCAAGTGGGTTCTCGGGAGCAATCTTCGTGATATCAATCTTTGGGTAACCGATAACATCGAGCTCGTGTGCCCCGACGATATGTGGGTACATGTGCGCAATCACGCGTTCAGCCATCTCCATGAGAATATTCATTTCACCAATGCGCTGTACGAGCATGGCTTCGGGCACGTGGCCAGGACGAAAACCGTCAATAGCGACATTAGCACCGAGCTTTTTGACGGCTTCACTTCGTTCTGCTAGAAGTTCCTCCCACGGGATTTCGCCAGCGATTTTGACCTGACTCCCCGCCTCACGAGTTACAGCAAAAGCCTTTTTAAAGTCTATATTATGATGGTGATGTGAATGTGACATAGTACGCGCTAGTGTACCCGTCTTAGGCCAAAAAGCAAGCGGGCGAATATAGAAGATTGAAGATGGAATAGAAGAAAACAAAAGTAAAAAGAAACCGCGCCGGGAAGGACGCGGGGTGGGTTTTGGTTGCCAGGTAGTCGGGGAGCGCATCTGTACACGACGTCCCGGCAGAAATAGAGGTTCGCACTACCAAGTGGTTTGTTGGTAATGCAGTGAGTGCCGTATGTCGGCGAGCCCAGCCCGACTCAGTGACCGGCGGTGTATGCGACGTGACCCAACATGGGCGTCTCCTGCTCTAACGCAGCTTCAGGTAGCTACAGCTTCGATTGTAGAATAGGAGTGGGTAAAACACAACCGCGACAGCAAGGGCTGTCGCGGTGGAGTCTCTTATATTACTGAGCAGGCGGCGTATCGGTGGCTTCTAGTGCTCCTCCCAGTTCGTTTTCGACTGCAGTGAAGCCGTCGTCGATGTCTTCAAAACGGGTACTTTCGATATCGGCTTGGATAGCATCCAGTTCATCAGACGTACTCACTACATCGGTAGCACCGGTACGGGCTTCGGCGGTAGTGCTCTCAGGCTCATTGTTCATCTCAGCGGTTGGTCTCATAGCAGGGGCCGCAATCGGTTGACTCATAAGGATGGTATACCAGTAGTAAATACCACCAAGCAGGGCGAGGAGAATTGCAAAGAGCAAAATCAAAATTGGGCCACTGACCAAAGAGGCATTGGCTTGTTCGGGAGCGACAGTCTTCATCGCAGAAGGGACTTTCATCTCCTCACCTTCGAAGTTCGGCTCGTTGACCGGTTGGTTGTTAGTTGTTGGATTCATATACGATTATTCTACGTCATTAGTACTCGTTGTGGTGCTGGTGGCTGTGGGTGCCGGAGCGGAAGCAGTCTTGAGTATGAGAAGGGTTTCAACTGTAGCACGGTGGGCGGCTTTGATCGCATCGCGGGAACTCATGTAGGTGGCTTTGACCTGTTGCCAGTAGGTACGAGGGTTTTCACTTTTGACGAAGTTGTTCACCGCAGCATCGATATTGGCGAGACTCTGGCGCGCTTTTTCGAGTTCGGCTCGGGCTTCGGCAATTTTGCTGCGCGCAGCGGCGACATCGAGACCATTTTCACCCATCTTGTTGGCTCGTGACTCGAGTCGGTCGGTCACATTGGTGATACGGCGGACGTAGGCATCAAGACGATTGCTCACGTTCGCAGCGAGATTGATGAGGCGGGTTTGCGCTGCGGCAGTTAGCGCGCGTGGTTCAATAACCGGTCGATTAGTTGGAGCGGGAGTTTCCACTACTGGTGCAGTACCAGAAGCACTCGTCGTAGCAGTGGTGGTGCTTTGCGCCAAGGTTTGATTCGGCAGTAGACCAACCACTGTTAAAAAGCCGCAGATGAACAATACATATTTCATAGATAGGGTAAGTATAGCCCCGAATGACATTTTGTCTTTCGGGGCTATACACATATGTATGACTGCTATAACTTCAAAGCAGGTAGTATCTGCTTCTTACGTGACATGATGCCTGGCAATACCTCGGTATCGCCAGTAGTAGCCACACCAAACGAGGCGGTGATGACCTGCTTCGTGAGGTCGTTGTAGGTGAGGACAGTGGCTTCTTCCTTGAGGATATCGACAATGAAGAAAAGCACATCATCAATATCACCTTCTTCGGCCACACAAGCTTTGATGGCGTCGATAATACCAGCCTGGCGCGCGAGGACGATGGCTGGATTTGTGGTCTCGATGACTGAAACGCGGAAGTTTTTATCTCCTACTTCGTATTTCTTACTATCAAGCTTCACGAGGCCGCTGTCACTAAAGCTTGAGATGTCAGATTTGGCGGCAAACATCTCGTCTGCGTGTGCATGCATATCGACACCCACAATCGCTGTAAGGTTTTCTGCTACATCCTTGTCGTGTGGAGTAGTGGTTGGAGAGCGGAAGCCAAGAGTGTCTGAGAGGATAGCTGAGAGCATGAGGCCAGCGATATCTGTTGGGATAGTGTGACCTTCGGCAGTAATGAGGTCGTACATGATGGTTGCGGTACAGGCGAGCGGTCGGATGGTGATATGGGTTGGGGCACTCGTTTCAAGTCCACCAACGAGCTTGTGGTGATCAATCAGTCCAAGGAGAGTGAGCTCGTTCATGTTTCCTGGGAGTTCCTGTGGGTTGTTCGTGTCTACCACTACCACCTCAGTACCGACATTGAGAGCGGGGAGGAGTTCGGGGGTAGCAATGCCAAAGCGATTGAGTACAAAACTTGTTTCACTATTAAGGTCACCAAGCACAAATGGGGTAGCTGGGGTCGCAGTATGCGTGTTCAAATACCAGGCCCAAATCAAGGCCGAACAGGTTGCGTCGGTGTCTGGTGAGAGATGTCCAAATACGTGTACCATAAAGTAAAAGTGTTTATTGATTAAGAATTGTAGTGTAGACCAGGGGCGCTTATGTTGCAAGAACTAAAAACCCCTCGGACTCATGAGTCCGAGGGGTTTTTATCTGCGCTGTTTACTTCGTTTCCTCTTCAATCGCAGCTTCCGCTTCTTCTGGCGTATCTACTTCGTCCGCCTCGTCATCAGTAGTTACCATATCGCGGTCACCAGTAGCGGCATCGTCTGGGGCGCCTACGGGTTCGCTTGTCATACCGTCTTCGGCTTCAAGGTCATCTACTGCAAGACCGGCTGGTTCGGTAGCTGGCGCTTCGACGACGGTTTCACCCTTGTCGTTGGCTTCAGCCAAGGCTTCACCACTCTGGGCCGATACAATATCGATTTTCCAGCCAGTGAGCTTCGCTGCCAAGCGGACGTTTTGTCCACCACGACCAATCGCGAGCGACTGTTGGTCGCCAGCCACCTCAACTACCGCGTGACCACGATCACCAGTTTCGGTATTTGGTTCTGCAATAATACTCACGTTCATCACCCGGGCTGGTGAGAGAGCATCTTCAATAAAGGTCGCAGCGTCACCTGACCACTCGATGATGTCGATTTTTTCACCACCAAGTTCGCTCATGACGGTCGAAACACGTGCACCACGCTGACCAACCATTGAACCAACTGGGTCAATGTGACTATCAGTAGCGTACACCGCAATCTTTGAACGAGCACCAGCTTCGCGAGCGATAGACTTCACTTCGACAGTGCCACTCTGGAGCTCTGGTACTTCAATCGCAAAGAGACCAGAGAGGAAATCACCATGTGCTCGCGACATCTTGAGGAAGATTCCACGGGGGGTTTCTTCTACCGCAAGCAATAGGGCGCGGATACGCTCTCCTGGTTTGAAGCGTTCGCCTGGAATCTGCTCATCGTATGGCATGACTGCCGTGATACGACCAAGGTCGATGTAGAGGTTGCCGCGTTCAAAGCGCTGGACATGGCCCATGACAATATCGCCAGCCTTCTGACCGAATTCAGCCAAGGCTGATTCCTTTTCGGCTTCACGAATCTTCTGAACAATCACCTGCTTTGCTGTCTGGGCCGCAATACGACCAAAGTCGTCTTTTGATTCAAGTGGGAAAACGAGCTCTTCGCCGAGTTCCACATCACGCTTAATCATGCGAGCAGTATCAATCATGATATGCTTCTCTTCATCAAAACGTACCTTCTTGGTGCCGTCGAGACTAATTTCCTCTTCAATTTCCTCCTCACCTTCGACTGGTTCGTCGGTGCGGAGCATACTTTCATCAACGGCAATTTTCACCTGGTTGAAGATGGTGTCGCCTGAGGCGAGATCAAACCGACAGGTAACAATCTGGCCACGCTTACCAAACTCCTTTTTGTAGGCGGTAGCAAGGGCTTGTTCAATAGCATCAATCATTTTTTCACGTGGGATGCCGCGCTCTTCTTCGAGCTCACCGAGCACGCTGTGAATTACTTTAAGGTCAAACATATATATGTAGTTGTGGTGGGGTATTCCCCAGTTAACAATGAATTAATCTGTAACAGGTGACAAGAAGCGCGGGCACAAGGCCCGCGCAGAAGTCCCTTGTACTATAGCGGAAGAAGGTGATGGTGTCAAAGTGTCACGGTAAAGCGTGGACAGGCGGGGCGAGAGTGGGCGGGTGACGTGTATAATGAAACTACGAAAAGCTCTTTGTGCTCGTTTCGTGTGGTTTCTTATATATGCGTATTTTAGATGACCAGCTCAAACGCTTCATCCTCGATTCGAACCTAGTTTCGAAGGCTGATATGAGTGCAGCTGAAAAAGCCGCTCGAGCGGAAGATAAATCCCTCGCCCACGCTTTGATTGCGAGCGGGTATTTGACCGAAGACGACATGCGTCGCGTGGAGTCATACATCCTCGGGGTGCCGTTTGTGTCACTCAAGGATCTCAAGATTGAGTTCGAAATCCTCTCCTTGATTCCCGAACCAGTCGCTCGGACCCACAATATTATTGCCTACAAAAAGACTGCCACCGCGCTTGAAGTCGCGATGCTTGATACCGCTGATCTGCCTGCGATTGACTTCATCAAAAAGAAGGTAGGATTAAAGATCCTCCCACGTCTCACCGACACCGAATCGATGCGTGGAGCCCTGCGCCAGTACCAAAAGACCCTCAAAGACGAGTTTGGTGACCTTATCATGAAAGACGCGTCCTCACTGACGGTCGTGAGTGAGATCGATGGGGAAGAAGTGTCTGAGGCTGACCTCAAAAAGATGGCCGAAGACCTGCCGGTAGTGCGTATCGTAGATACCCTTCTACGGCACGCTATTATTCAGGGCGCGTCTGACATCCACATTGAGCCAATGGAGAATGAGGTCTTGGTTCGCTACCGTATCGACGGTATCTTAAACGATGCCATGAAGCTTCCGAAGATTGCCTCGGGGACTATCGTCGCCCGTATCAAGGTGCTCTCGAACTTGAAACTCGACCAAAAGCGTTTGCCACAAGACGGCCGCTTTAAGATGGAGATGGATGGGCAGAAAGTGGCGTTTCGTGTCTCGATGTTGCCAGTATTCTACGGCGAGAAGATCGTGATGCGTCTTTTGCGTGAAAATCGTACGGGTTTTTCACTCGAAGGCATTGGTTTCCATGGGTCGACCCTTGAGCGTATTCACCGGGCCACTCGCGCCACCACCGGTATTATCCTCGTCACTGGTCCAACTGGTTCTGGTAAATCAACAACGCTCTACACGGTCCGTGACCTCCTCAATACACCCGAGGTAAATATTTCTACCATTGAAGACCCAATTGAATACCAGATGGCGCGCGTGAACCAAACCCAGGTAAAGCCAGAAATCGGCTTCACCTTTGCGGCAGGACTGCGTTCCCTGATGCGTCAGGATCCTGACGTTATTATGGTGGGGGAAATTCGTGACGAAGAAACGGTTTCACTCGCCATTAATGCTGCCCTCACTGGTCACCTCGTGCTCGCGACCGTTCACACCAACAGTGCGGCTGGTACTATTGCGCGTCTGATTGATATGGGTTCTGAAGCCTTCCTCCTCGTATCGACGCTGCGGGTAGCCATTGGACAGCGTCTCGTCCGTAAGCTTTGTGATGACAAGGTGTCATATATTCTGTCTAAAGCCGAGCGGGAAGATATCGCCAAATATGCCGATCTCGATAAGGTGCTCGCGACCCTTAAAGAAGAGAAGGTGGTCGCTGATGGTGCAACCTGGAATGATATTTCGTTTTACCATCCAAATGAAAACGGTATTTCCCCAGACGGCTACCATGGTCGTATGGGTATTCATGAAGTGCTCGAGATGTCACCAACCATCAAGGATATGGTGATGAACCACAAGACGAGTGATGAGCTCGAAATTCAAGCTCGTAAAGAAGGGATGCTCACTATGCTCGAGGATGGTATTTATAAGGCAGCCAAAGGCCTCACCAGTGTTGAAGAAGTGCTCCGCGTGATTAGTGAGTAACTATATCTATGGGTAAGTTTATTTACGAAGGGGAAGACAGTAGCGGCAAGAAAGTCCGTGAGACGGTTACCGCGACTGATCGGTACGCGATTTATGATATCGCGCGTACCAACGGACATACAGTATCAAGTGTCAGTGAAGTAAAGGGCCTTTCACTTGGTCTTGGTGGTTTTGATATGGAGAAGATCAATGCTTGGCTTGGGAAAGTGAAGCAAGATGAACTCGTGATGGTAACACGCAACCTTGGGTCGATGCTTGATGCTGGACTAACTGTCACACGAGCTCTTTCGGTAATCGAGCGACAAACTAAAAATGCCAAACTAAAGGTCACCGTGCACGATATCATTGATCGGATCAACAAAGGCGGGCAGTTTTTTGAGGCGCTGCACAATCATCCAAAGGTGTTCGACGATCTCTACGTGGCTATGATTAAGGCCGGTGAAGAAGCGGGGAATTTGGCCGAATCGCTCCGCACGCTCGCTATCCAAATGGAGCGTTCAACCAGTCTCAAAAAGAAAATCAAAGGAGCAATGATCTATCCGTCAATTGTTATCACCGTGATGGTTATTATTGCGATTCTCATGATGATTTTTGTGCTGCCGTCGATTACGGGCATCTTCAAACAAATGGGAACGGAACTGCCTGCGACAACGCAATTCCTCATTTCATCAAGTGATTTTATGGTGGAGAACACTGTTCTTGCCCTCGCTAGTATCGTTGGCTTCGTGACCGCGCTCATGTACATGATTCGATCAAAGCCGGGCAAAATTGCGACGTCATGGCTCGTGACCCGGCTTCCAGTGATTGGTACCATGGCCAAAGAAACGAACGCTGCTCGGACTGCTCGTACCCTCTCTTCACTCCTCAATTCTGGGGTTGATGTCATCCAAGCTCTTTCGATTACTGAGGAAGTGGTACAAAATCACTTTTACAAAAAGATTATTCGTGACGCTGCTTTACGAGTCGAGAAAGGGACTGCCTTATCCGAAACTTTTATTGAACGTAGCGACCTTTACCCAATTCTCGTAGGAGAGATGATTCTGGTGGGTGAAGAGACCGGTTCAATCGCTAAGATGCTTGGCGAACTGGCCCAATTTTATGAGACTGAAGTGGAACGAAAAACGAAAGACCTTTCAACTATCATTGAACCACTTCTCATGGTCGTGATTGGTACAGGTGTTGGTTTCTTTGCATTGGCATTGATTGCGCCGATTTATTCGATTGGTGATAGTATCAAATAATCACATGCGGACTACTCGTTTGCGCGGCTTTTCACTCATTGAACTTTTGGTTGTGGCAGCAATTATGGCACTTTTTATTGGTGGTTTATTTGTGACTATTCAAACATCGCTCAAATTGGTGGCCGATAATCGGGCACGGATGTCAGCACTGTCGGTAGCAAACGATCGTCTCGAGTATATTCGGTCACTTTCATATGATGCCGTTGGAACAGTCAGTGGGTTGCCAGCAGGAACAATTCCACAGGTAAGTACCTCGACTCTTAATGGCTTTTTGTTCACCGAGCGCATTTTGATCGAATATATTGATGATGCTGCTGATGGAGTGGGTGTGAGTGACAGTAATGCAATTACAACTGATTATAAACGTGCGAAGGTCGAGATCAGCTGGACATCACGAGAGGAGACCAATGAAGTGGTTTTGGTCACTACTATAGTTCCACGTTCCATTGAGACAAACATTGGCGGTGGTACGATCCGGGTCAATGTGACTGACGCTAATGTGGTTCCCGTCGGGAGTGCTTCGGTGCGTTTAGTGAATACCAGTGGTACGACAACTATAGATGTGACAAAGCTGACTGACAGTACTGGTTCCGTACTGTTTGGTGGGGCGCCTGCTGGTTCTGGGTATCAGGTGTTTGTATCACGTGCTGGTTATTCTTCTGAACAAACATATGAAGCGACTACTACTAATCCAAACCCTGTATTGCAACCCATTTCACTTTTAGCAGCTGACATTTCAACAGTCAATGTTCAAATCGACACGCTTAGTTCCGTGACCCTCCATCTTTTGTCTGATCGCGTGGAGGCTTCGAGCACCCAATCGTTTGCCTCAAGTACAGATCTTGCCTCATCAACCAATGTAGTAGTTGTCGCTGATAATCTCGAACTCGCCTCCACTGCTGGGGTATATGAATTAAGTGGTATGGGTATGCTCACGGAGGTAGTGCCAAGTCCACTAGCTCGGTGGGGGACAATTGTCGTGGAAGAATCAATACTCCCTCAAACATCGAGGCTCATTCGTGTGTACTCGAGTACCACACCTGATTACCTGATTCCCGATAGTGACTTACCAGGCAATAGCGCTGGCTTTGCCGCGAATAATATTGATATTAGTCAGCTTGATACGACAACCTATCCAAGTCTCACGATTGGGGTCGCGCTTGAGACTTCCAATACGGCACTCACTCCTCTAATAGACGCAGTTACTGTATATTATGCCGAAAGTGAGACGCCTCTTTCAACTACTTTTACTTGGCGCGGTACAAAGGTGATTGGTTCACAGCTTGACTTTTCACCTAACTATAAACACGAATTTTCAACCACCACCGATGTTGCTGGTGAGCGACTTCTCAATAACGTCGAATGGGACACCTATCAAGTCACAATTGCAGGCTATGATATTAAAGAAGCCTGTGCGAGCCATCCTTTGGCAGTTGCACCAAACACTACCAATACACTAATGCTTATAACTGCCGCTGATAGTGCTCATAGTCTCCGTGTTGTGGTGACCGCTGGTGGAGTGCCGCTCCGTAATGCAACTGTTACCTTAACGCGAGGTAGTAGTGATGTTGAAACAACCGGCGGTTGTGGCCAAACATTTTTTGATGGACTAACAAGCGCTGCTGATTATGAACTCACCGTATCAGCTTCGGGGTATACATCGGCTACTATTGATCCGCTATCAATATCTGGAGATACCATTGTTGAGGTTGCGCTATAATACAGTGAGTATGGAACAGTGTCTTACAAAGAAAGGGTTTACGCTCGTTGAAACCTTGATTGTCATTGCACTTTTTACCATGTTATTGCTGGCAATTATGAACGCCGTAACGCAGCTTTATAAATACAATAGTATTACTTTAGAGCAGGCAAACGAGATTGAAGTGGCAAGGCGCGGTCTCTTAACTTGGGTGCGTGATGCTCGTGAGATGACCTCAGGAGCCGACGGAGCATTTGCGCTTGGTCGGGCCGAAAGTCACCGCATGGGCTTTTATAGTGATATCGATAAGGATTTTAGTGTCGAATACGTTGAGTATCGACTTTCATCAACGACACTCTACAAAGATACGTATGAAGCCACTGGTAATCCGCCCGTCTACAGTACCACTACACCAACGCGTACGGAGATATTGTCTCAATATGTACAGAATCTTTTACAGGGACAGACAACATTCAGGTATTATAATAATGCAGGTACGCTTATCGCAACATCAAGCGCAATGATTTCAGATATTCGTTATCTCCGTATTAACCTCATTGTTAATATTGACCCCGCCCGTTCACCAGGAGAATTTATGCTGCAAAGTAGCGCCACACCACGCAACTTGAAAGAAAACCTCTAATTATGAAAAAGCAACTAACTCAAAAAGGGTTTCTGATGGTCTACGTACTCATTTTTGCGAGTGTATTCATGGTGATACTTACTTCGTTTGTAACTTTTATTATTACCCAGAGTCGTTTGATTGAGCAACGTATGCAATTTGAGCAGTCTGGTCAAATTGCTGAAGCCGGTCTTGATTATTATCGTTGGTACCTGGCCCACTATCCAAATAGTACGACTACCGCCATTACTGGGGTCTATAGTGATCCTGAGCTTGGTCCAATTGGAGAGTATCAACTGACACTCGCGAGCACGACATTTTGTGGGACGATTATGTCGAGACAAATTACTTCACGCGGATACACCTACAAAAACCCGAATATCGCTAGAACCTTATCAGCTCGGTATTCACGACCGAATGTGGCCGAATATTCTTTTATTATCAATAGTAATGTATGGGCTGGTGACGATCGCATTATCAATGGCCCATATCACAGTAATGGTGGGGTACGTATGGACGGAACCAACAATTCAAGTGTCACCAGTGGTCAGACGAGTTGGTCATGTACGCCAAGCTTTGGTTGTACACCAACAACTACTCAAAATGGTGTCTTTACTACTACCGGGAATGCCAACGCTGGCCTCTTTGATTATCCGTCAGCCCCGGTAAGCTTTGGTGGTATCACAGTCGACTTGGCTGACATGGAAACGAAGGCGCGTAGCAATGGAATCTTTCTTGATAAGCTGCCGGCTGGAAATTTTGGGTACCAGATTCGTTTTAACAGCAGCAGTACGGTAACTGTCAATCGTGTGACCAGTGTCTATACATACTGGGGTTATACAACGGAAAATGGCTGGCAGACAGAACAGAATGTAGTGAACGCCACTAGCTCGGTTGGGACCTATGCTATCTCAAATAGTTGCCCTTTGGTGGTTGCTCAAGACAAGGTCTGGCTGCAGGGGACCATTCCGCAAAAAATTACTCTAGCGGCTAGTTTTGCCACCTCAACAACTATCAATCCATCAATTATTTTAGCGAATAATATTACCTACACGTCCGCGACGACATCAGGTCTGTTAGCTATCGCTGAGCAAGATGTGCTTATTGGCGTGAATGTGCCAGATAATATGGTGCTTAATGGTATTTTCATTGCGCAAAATGGCCGGTATGGTCGCAATTTTTACTGTAACAACACCAGTTATTGTGCAGCATCTCAATTGTTGCCAAATGCCGCGCCCAATTTGCGCACCTACACCATCCGTAATTCTGAGACTCATAATGGTACAGTTGTTTCAAATGGTCGTGTTGGTACCCAGTGGACCAACAGCGGTAATACTGTTTCAGGATTTCGAGATCGTTATACGTCGTACGACCGAAATCTGGTAGAGAGTCCACCCCCGTTTATTCCGGAGACGTCGGATGTTTATGAATACTCCGACTGGCGCGACTCGAATTAGAGTCCACTAAATCACCTCGTCTTCTGTGTTGTCTGCGTCGAAGAAACGTTCATCGTACAATCAGTACGCCTCACATTTCTTCTCCTGGACGCCTTGAATCCAAGGCAATTTATTGAACTCTGAGGGTCCAATCAAAACAATGTAATTATTAGCTTTTTTCAAGGCTCTAGATTCGTATGTGCTACACTTATTGGGTTATGGCACAAAAACACCCATTAGTTATCGGCAACTGGAAGATGAATCCTCAGAAAGAAAGTGAAGCCGTTGCGCTCGCAAAAGCGGTGGCAACGAGTATCAAAAAAAGTACTGGAGTTACAGTTGTGATTGCACCACCAACCTTATTTATTGGAGCAGTCGCAAAAGCAGTGAATAGATCAACTCTCCATCTCGGTGTGCAGCAAGTGCACCCAGGTCCAGTCGGAGCCTTTACCGGTATGGTCTCGGGAGCTCAGTGTCGCGAGTATGGAGTATCGTACGTAATTGTTGGTCACTCTGAGAGTCGCGCTCGTGGCGAAAGTGATAGTATGGTGAATGCGAACGTGGTGATGCTCCTCAAGCAGCGCATGCGACCGGTTATTTGTGTGGGTGAGCGTGTGCGTGATGCGCAGGCAAATTTTTATGCAGAGATAGAAGCACAGATTGTAAAAGCCCTGGCGACGGTGCCGGTTGCCCGCTACAAAGAAATTGTCATTGCGTATGAACCAATCTGGGCGATTGGTACCGGTGCGACAGCGACGCCGGCCGATGTCCTTGAGATGAAGCTCTTTATCCAAAAAATCCTCACTAAAATCGGTGGACGTAGTGGAGCGAGCGCAGTGACGATTCTCTACGGTGGATCAGTTAATGGCGATACGGCGCCACAGTTATATAAGGAGAGTGCCGTTAGTGGATTCCTCGTTGGTGGCGCAAGCCTCAAGCCAGCGGAGTTCCAAAAAATTATTTCTGCGTGTATTTAAATTAATCATAGTTCATATGATGCGATCAATTACTGAGGCAGGGGATGTACAAGGACGGTATGTGATTGTTCGCTCATCATGCAACGTACCGTTGGTGAATGGCATCGTCGGGAACATGTATAGACTTAAGCGAGCGCTACCAACCCTGACTTACCTGCACGAGGCGGGAGCCAAGGTCATTTTGATTGCGCACATTGGTCGTGATGAGACCGATACGCTAATGCCAGTGTTTGAAGCTTTTAATACGCTCATCCCGTGTACCTGGGGCGGGAGTCTCGGGAGCTCAGAGCTTCTGACCGCGCGAGCGTCCATGGCACCTGGTGAGATTTTGATTGTTGAAAATCTTCGCCAGCATGAAGGTGAGTCAGCCAATGATGGCGCGTTCGCTACCACGCTAGCTTCACTTGGTGACATCTACGTGAATGATGCTTTTGATAACATCCACCGCAACCATGCGTCGATGGTGACCCTGCCGACTTTACTCCCAGCGTATGCGGGCATCACTCTTCTTGAGGAGGTGACCCACATCGAGCAGGTGATGCAGCCAGAGCACCCGTCTCTCTTTATTATTGGGGGAGCAAAATTTGAGACGAAGATTCCACTGGTTGAAAAGTACCTTGCTTCGTATGACCGAGTTTTTGTCTCCGGTGCGCTTGCAAACGATATTATGCTCGCCGATGGACTCGAAGTCGGATCCTCCCTCGTATCAGACGTCTCACTTGTCGGTACTCCATTTCTTACTAATCCAAAATTGATTCGCCCGGTTGACCTCATTGTCGAAAGTGCTCGTGGGGTACGGGTCGCACGTGTCGATGATGTTCAGGTTGATGAAAAAATTACTGATATGGGTCCAGCGACTGTGGCGCAGCTAGCACCAGAGATACAAGCGGCCAAGACCATCCTCTGGAATGGTCCCCTTGGTCTCTACGAAAATGGTGTCCCTGGTAGTACCCAGGCGGTGGCGAAGCTGATTGCGGGCAGTGACGCGATGAGTGTCCTTGGCGGCGGCGATACCGTGGCGGCCGTAGAGGAACTCGGACTCAATGATAAGTTTGGTTTTGTCTCCATTGGTGGTGGTGCGATGCTGACCCTCCTTGAGGAAGGGAATACGCCAGCACTGAAGGCCATAGGCTACGAAGGATAGTTTAATAATCAAAAACAAAACACACTATCATATATGATAGTGTGTTTTGTTTTTCATACGGATTGATTACGATAAGTGGGCAGAAATTTGTTTGCCGATTGTTTCAGCTTCATCAGCGTCGTAAATGGCAGTAGCTGGTATGTGTACAGCGTCATCACCTGCTGTACGTGGAATCACATGCAGGTGAGCATGGAAGACTTCTTGACCAGCAGCCTCGCCGTTATTCATGTAGAGATTCACCCCGTCTCCTAATTCAGCGGCTATCAGCGCTTTACCTACTTTCTGAGCAGTTGCCATCATGTGAGTTAAATGAGTGATGTCTCCATCCATAATGTTTTCAAATGGTTCTTTTGGTACCACTAAAGTGTGACCTTTAGTCACTGGGCCAATAGTGAGAAACGCAATGGTAAAATCGTCCTCATACACAATAGTGGCAGGTATTTCACGGTTAATAATGCGGGTGAAAATTGATGGTTCGGTCGACATATGCATTTTATGGTACCATAGTCGGTACGTTATGACTCTTCCGTACACGCTTCTTCATGATGGTCCACTTGATACACTACGGGAGTCACTGCTACGACACCGCGGTCTCCAGAGTGAATCAGAACAAGCCATCTTCCTACAGCCAGACTACACCACCCTCCATGCACCAGAGCTGTTGCATACTATGGATGTGGCGGTAGCGCGGATTAAAGCGGCCATAGCAGCTGAGGAACCGATTGTTATCTTTAGTGACTACGACTGTGATGGTATCCCCGGGGCGGTGGTCCTC
>ERZ724509.263-NODE-263-length-25069-cov-3.619093_pt1 | contig 25069 bp, 27 predicted proteins | sample MGYA00376042_ERZ724509 | MGnify/ENA primary metagenome ERZ724509 (study PRJEB28724, sample SAMN07190887) | wastewater metagenome | isolation source: effluent of sewage treatment plant in Hong Hong | place: USA: Christiansburg, Virginia | collected 2016-03-01 ...
TAATCCCTTTTCATCACAAATAATTTAACGTATTGCTTCAAGGACTTTTTTGCGTTGCAAATCATCCCTCTCTTTTTCGGTGTCGGTAGATTCATCAAACAGCTCTTCGGCAAGCTGTCGCAAGTTGGTGTCCCCGGGCAGGATGGTAAAGTCTAGCTCTTGGTTGGCAAGAATTTCAAAATTGACATCAATGTCTGGCAGGGATGTTTCCTCATCGGTATCGATTGCGCTAGGTACGAAGACATCAAAGGGCTTACTTGCTATCGTATCAAGTTGACGTAAAAGATTATTGCGATAAGAACTAGGATTGGACTGTGCGAATTTCAGTGCACGAACTATATTTTCGTTCGACTCGCTGTAGTAATCGTCTGCATCATCCATGCCCTTCTGCTTACGATAGGCGTTGTGCGCAAGATCTCGCGTCAGAGAACCGAGGCCGGGCTTGCTTGCTGACAACAAAATGCCCAGGTGAGATACGTAGGTTGACAGAATCTCTTGGTGCCAAAGCTCGTTAAGTTCGTTATCTATCTCACGACTACGCCTTGCTGCATCAACGCTGTTGCTTGTCCTAAGACTTTCGAGCTCGTTTGGAAGTGCGGCCAGTTTTCCATGTAGATCATCTTTGTGAACTGCGTCGTGATAAGCGGTCGTCGCATTTTCTACTAGGTGTTTTTCGCCGTGCACACCACCAGGAACGTATTCCGAGTATATGGCTAATTGTTGACGGATAAAGTCAACCGACATTGAAAGCAGCTCTTGCTCATCGAGCGGAGTGTCTCCTTCAAGTGGAGGGTCGTACTCGGAGTTTTTAAAATAATGAAATATCACACCAGGGTAGCCTAGTGGCATATCACTTTCAACTTCGAATATTTTACGTGCTTCGCGAAGGACATCTGGATCAAGCCGCATATCAACCATCTGTGCAGCATTAGATTCGGTAGCTGCTTGTTCGATTGAAGGTTCTGCAACGTCACTAATCATTATGGTTGCTATATTAACATAAGTGTTAACAAAAGTCAATAATCAAGGTGTCAACTACGCTCCGATATGCTTATTCAACGGTCGCCCGTTCGAGCAGATCTGTTAAAATGAGACGGATGGAGAGATGCAGGAGTGGTTGAACTGGCCGCTCTCGAAAAGCGGTGTGGCGCAAGATATCCGGGGTTCGAATCCCCGTCTCTCCGCCAAATAAATGCGATGGCCGCACGGCTGTCGTTTTTATTTACGGTATAATAAAACCATGCCAAATATTCGCAAAGTTGTTAAAAAACTGATCCCAACCAATCTCTTTCGCACCATTGAACCATATGGCCACTGGGCCGAATCTATCATTATGAATGTGCGTTATGGGTTTCCGTCGCGGGGTATGCACGTTATTGGGGTCACTGGCACAAATGGCAAAACCACCACAACATTATTGATTCAAAAAATGCTAAGCCAAGCCGGTATTAAGACAGGTGTACTGAGTACGGTTGCGTACGGCATTGACGATGATATTAAACCGCAGATCGAACATATCACGACTGCACAGGCCAGCGTTTTGCAACGGCGGCTACGCGATTTTAAACGAGCCGGTGTAGAATGGGTCGTGTTGGAATCATCAAGCCACTCGTTGGCGCAACACCGCACCTGGGGCGTGCCGTATGAAATTGCGGTTATGACAAATGTAACTTACGAGCATCTTGATTATCACCGCACATTCGAACGGTATTTAGCCGCCAAACGTCGTTTGTTCACACTGGCTGCCAAAAACGGTCGCAAATTTGGCGTTGTTAACGCCGAAGATCCGAACGCTCAGAAGTTTATTGATAGCGTCCCGCGCAGCGTGACGTATGGTATTAAAAAAGGCAAATTGCGCGCTAGCAAGATCAAGCTAGCGGGTGACCATTCGACGTTTACGGCCAAGATTGATAAAGATACGTATGACATTCGGATTAATATCCCCGGCGATTTTAACGTTAGCAACAGTCTGGCTGCCGTTGCGGTTGGTCGCGAAGTGGGCCTGACGAAAAACCAAATCGAAAAAGGCATTGCCGCACTGGCGGGTGTCGAAGGTCGCATGAGTGTAGTCGATGCAGGTCAAAAATTTAAGGCAATTGTTGATTTTGCCGGTACGCCCGATGCCTTCACGCGTTTGTTTAGCGGCCTGCGTCCGGCGACCAAGGGCAAACTGGTGGTTGTGTTTGGGTCGCCTGGACGGCGCGACGAAGCAAAGCGACCCGTACAAGGCGAGATTGCCGGACAGAATGCTGACGTGTTGATCGTGACCGAAGAAGACGACCGTGACATTGACGGTAATGAAATTATGGAGCAAATCGCTGCCGGCGCAGTTAAAGCGGGCATGAAAAAGGATAAAAATTTGTTTTTAATTGGCAATCGCGAAGAGGCAATTGGATTTGCGCTGACACAGGTGTCAGAACCTGATGACGTGGTGATTATTTTGGGCAAGGGCCACGAAAAAACGATCGAACGCGTAGATGGTATTTATCCGTGGAGCGATATCGAGGTCACGCGGGCAGCACTGCAAGAGCTGGTGAAGAAGGGGCGTTCGTAATGCCAATGTCAGTTGTTGGTGAATATTTTCCTGAGTGGCCAAAAGGCGAAGAGGGCCAGGATGATTATTATCGCCAGTCATGGGAACGCATTGGGCGCGGTGAAACGGTCTGGGTTCGCAGGGAATTTGAATCAGAGTTTGGATACATCATTGATTTATACGATGACAAGAGACTGGTCGGATTTATCGATGTGTCATCCGGCGAACAGGTGTACGACCCGTATTTTATCCCTGACGACGATCCTGAATCATCGCCAAAGCTTTTGATTCAGCCCCGCGAAGGTGTTTTGATTGATTTAGAAACAGCTATTGATGCGCTGGAAGGTCATATGCGCGCTGTGCAAGAAGGCCGTTAATAGTACGCGTCGTGATGTTTGTACAAATGAATGCGGCGGGCAACACGTTCGCCGATTTTTGACCAGATTTTGTACTGAGCGGGCTGGATGATCAGGTCATAGCAACCGATATAATCAACCACGTTGCGGCTGAAGGCAGTTTTGAACAAGCCGATGCCGCGGTGGGGGTGATCGGGATTATTAATCTGGTCACTGGGGGGTGATCCAACAAAATCGTGAACGAGTGCCCCCTTGGACTTTGCCCAATTGATAACCTGCCACTGCAACAAGTGGCTGGCACCGTACGCCGTCCGTTTGCGGGTACTGACGCCGTCTTTGTAACTGCTTTTTGTTCCCATGACCATGGCATAGGCGCCGGCGACAACCTTGCCGTCAACGTAGGCAAAGAACATCTGGCCCATGCCAGCTGCTTCGAATCGTTGCCAGAACGTGCGGTAATAATCGTAACTGCGGATGCCAAACTGGCCTTCGGCTGTTTCGACGTACAGTTTAAACATCACTAAGCAGTTTTTGGCTGTGGCTTTGACCTGTTTGACGGTCACGCCATCGCGTTCGGCGCGGCGAATGGCATAGCGTCCTTTTTGTGGCAATGTTGTCATAATGTCATCAGTCTTCGGTGATATATCCATCAAAATTGTTGATGGGTTAGGGATAATGGGACGCGCTTTGACCAACCCATGGCGCGATAGGGTTGGCTGGGTCGAACGTGGCAGTTCGGATTCAATGCGTACGGCAAAGACACCGTGCTTTTTGGCAAAAGGTTTAAGCGATTCAAGCACGTGGAATAGGTCTTTGGTCGATGTTACCTCAGGTCCTTTTGGCAGATACCACAGCCGGCCAAGGCCTGTCGATTTTTCGAGTACGGTGATTGCCAAGTGGTCAACAAACACAAAACGGGCGGTATAGCCGCCCGATTCTTTCTGCATGGCAAATTCGTAACTGGCAAAAACGTTGCCGCCATTAGGATTGGCCACAATGTGATCATTCCAGTGGGCAATTTCGTCCGGCGTGGCAAAGCGTGCAGTCATTGTACCTATTGTAGCGTATTCAGGGGACTAGGCGTTGTTGTACAGAACCGATGCCCGCATTTTGATGTATTCATTTAGGACGACCCGAACAGTGTGTTCTTGTTTATACCAATTCTCTTTTTGATATTCTGGTCCACACGCCGAATTCACGCGATAAAGTGTCACCGATTGATCAAGAAACTTTTTGAATATCGCCCAGCCACGCCGCTGAGAATAGGGTGAGTTAACCAAAACGACAGACGTTGGATGAATGTTCAGTGTGTCGAGTAGGTTCAAACTGCTTCGCACATTATCTGGCACGGTGATTGACGCTTGTTCGGTGATGATGGCGCCAGCGGAGACACCTTTTTCAATAAGCAGTTGTTTATACAGGGATGCTTCGGACTGTGCATCGGCCGATGCGTAGATTGGGTTGCCCCCGCTGACCATTATTTTCTTGCCGAGCTGTGCCTTGTATAATTCGGCAGCCTTTTCGGCGCGTAGTGGCGTTTTTGACCCAAAAACAAATATCACGTCACTTGGCTTAGGGACATCCTGTTCAGACAGATAGTCATAGGCAGCATCGAGGAGCTGAATTGCTTGCTTGTCGGGGTTATGTAGGATGCGCTCGATAAGAAGCTGTAATAACTCGTCGCCCTGTCGAACTGCCTGGTGGATGTCCAGCCGATTGTTCGTAAACAAATCGCTTGTTATATCAAAATGGGCGAGTATATTTTCGATGGCAGTGAAATCTGGGAAGTGAAGGCTAATGTTACTCGTGGGGACATCACGAACAGCTTCTGTATCTAAGATAGATGATAGCTCGTTAGCGTCCGGGAGATGTGCATTATTAGTTCGTGCCATATGGATCAATTATACCAAAGGGCCTAGTTACGATATTTCCTTTATGCCAGCGATAACGCCGAACCGTCCTGTATACCTGTGACCGTTCTTTTTAAAATCTGAGAACAGAGTGGGATCACTAAAAGTGTCTTCTTGATGGTCTGGATATTATCGTCAGGCACGTGCGATTGGCGAAACTCATCAAGTGCAAGTCCAGTCAGATCCATCACTGGATGTGAGGTTGTGCCGCGAAGGTATTTCTCTACGGTGCGGCGTTGCTCGACGGGCATGCTGTCTAATATTTGGTACAGTTCGGCAGTCTCTGCTTCATTAAGCGGAAAGCCGCTTTGCACATGAGGGCTGAAATAAACAACTGCCTCAGATGGGTCGAGGCCTTTGTCTTTGAATTGTTCTAGGCTTGATGCAACTATATTACGGGCTGCACCACGAAAGCCGACGTGAATTTGCCCAACTGCTTTTTTTGAGGGATAGGCGACGGTCGCAACGATGCAATCAGCGGGCGGGATCATACTGGCATAGCCGGGGGTCGTCAGAAGCGTCGCGTCGGCAAAAATTCGGTTAGTAGCGTCATTTTCATCAGATACACTGTCGATGTCTTTGTCGAGTTGGATGACTGTCACTCCATGTTCGGGACGGGGTCGGCCAATCTTTGAGAAGTTGTAAAGGCTTTTGATGGCGGCAATGCGTTCATTTACGGCTGTTTGTTCTTGATCAAGCCACACTTCAAAGGGAATACCTGGCTGAAGCAGGTCATAAGTGTCGCGATTGAGCACCCGGGGGTCGTCACTCATATTACCGGTCATATTTGTTTTATCCGCCCGGCGTGTCTCGACGTATTGTAGCCAGTCTAGATCGGCACGATCAAATATAGCTGGCTTTGTTGTCGTAAATTCATGTGCCATTAGCTATGCTCCGGTGGGAATGAGTAGTAGGCGGGTAACCCTGTGACATATGCGGCCAACTGATCGCCGCGGCTCATGTGGAACCATTCGGTCGGATTGGTAGCGATGCCTGTGGGCGTATTGAAGGCAGCACCTGACATGATGGCAAAGAATGCACGGCGGTTGCGCTGAGCGGTACGCTCATCATCGTTAGTCGGTGTGTGGTATTCGAAATAATCTGGGTTCAAGCGTTCGCTTGTCTCGCCGTCGTAGTGACCCATTGGTACGTTTACATCAGGGACAAAACCTTTGTCGGCTTGTTTGTAGCGCAGGATAACGTCATGTGCACCACCCGTTGCGTGAGGCGAAGGGCTGTTTGGATCGAATGATGGTTTGGCGATGATGTTATCGCGGCGTTCGTATACTTGATCTTCGCTAAGCTCTGGATGGTTGGATCGGACGAGGTTGGGGACGATTGTTTCGTAGAGGTCATCTTGAACGCTGACGAGTCGAGTACCGTCTTCGACATATAGTTCTACTTCGCCGCCAAAGAATGTGGTGACTAAGGGATGTTCCAGCTGCTTGTTGATGGCCGCAAGCAGTTGGGCTTCTGATTCTCGCAGGTATACCTCTGGCTTTACTTCAGGAATTGGGTCGCCGCTGGTCGCGTTAGGGCGTGAATAGTATGACTGTCCTGCGATACCAAGATCTGCAATATTAACGAGGGGTTCGTTGTATCGCTCATTTGATGCGTCAATGGGAAGTGATCGATAGATTGACTTACCCTCGCGTAATGTGGCGAATGACGGCACAGGGTTTTCGAATGCTTCTAACAACGTAATCTCGTTTTCGGCGCGAATAATTGCCTTAGTGATGTCGTCATAGACCTTTGCCATCTCATCAACAACGGCTTCGGCCGCTTTTATATCAAGTATCTTTTCGCCGTTTTCTTCGCGGAAGTACAGACGCTCTGCATTATATGCACCTGTTGTTAGGATTTTCTTATTGTGCTGAAGGCCCAGTGTATCTTCGGCGATAACACCCTGGTAGGGAATCCAGGCATCATGCGAGACGACCAAAACGGTACCTTCTGTGTTGTCGACAAGTTCACCGGCGGCCGAGAACACCTCGGCTGTGTCAGCACGTACAGCCAGGCCGCCGCCATTAATTGTCCGGCGTGCGTCGTAAGGGGCAGCGACAAAGTCGATTTGAACGTGCTGCTCGCCAATAACAGCAGAGGTAGTGTAAACTTTTGCTTTTAGGTCACCTGTACCGTAGTGGACGGGGATTTCTGTATAATCCATGTTTACTTTGATGCCCAGTAAGTCTTCAGCGGCAAAGATAGCTTGTTCGATCTCGGTTGCGCCAGGTCGGAAACCAGCTTTTTCAAGTGATGCGGCTTCGGCCGGGGGTGCAATTCGTTCGCATGACGGGACGATGATACGCGACGTTTTGACTGCGCCTGATTCGATACTACGAAATGCGTGGTAGAGCCGCTTTGGGTTTGATACGGCAGCAGCAGTCGGAACGAAGATTGCCTCGACGGGCTCGGATATAGGTTCGAGTTCGCTTTCCAGCATGCCAATCCGAAGCGCGCGCGGGTCGGTGACTTTTCCGCCAGGATGCTTGCTGACAAATCCAAATTCCTGCGCGATTGGGATAATCATTCGACGAAATTCACGTTTTGCGCGGCGAAGTTCTGGTGTATCTGCCTTTTGCTTTTCGGTATCGACGTCAACGTCGTCAAACGTCTCTTTTTCCTCGTGATATTCACGACCACCACGAAAGTCCAGGTCATTTTTGATGAATTCTTTGTTATAGGTAGGCTCTTTGTATAACTGATCGTCAACAACGGGATGCGTTCCTTCAAGCAGGGTACCGACAGGATTATAAAGATCATGACGCGCCTGCATGACTGCATTCATCGCTGGGGCAAAATCAACAAGCTGGGCATGCAAATGTTCAATATGAGATTTGATACGCTCTATTTCAGGGCGAGTATCGTTATCGGCGTGCGATATGGTGGTTTCGACGGCGGACATAGCAAAATTATAGCACAAAACACGCCAAATTACAAGGGGTCAAACCGCTTATTGTTTGGGGGTTGAAAGAAAGTCGATTTCTTTGATGACGTCCAGCAAGGCTTGGGCTTTGCGTGATTCGTCGGTGATGGCTTGGGCGGCTGCGTAGGCGGGTGCGATCAGGGCTTGGTCATCGGTTGAACGAAGAAGCAGTAGGTAGGTGTCAAATTTTTCTTCGGGGTCAAGGTCGAGTTTGTCGACCAGTGGACGAAGCTGGGTGAGTGCACCCTTTTTGATGCTTTCAAGGTCGGTAGCGCCAGCAGCGGGGGTTGCGGCTGCAGCAGGAGTTGGTGGCACGGGACTTGTGGCGGGAGCTTCGGTACCAGGGGCATTGTATCCAAGGATGGGCGCGTTAGCGTCGTCCTTGTCGGCAGCAGGTGTCACGACGCCTGGAGTTGGCAGAACGGGAGTTTCCTCAAACTGCAGGGCCTCGTCGGCTTGTTGGTTGACACCAGCAAGTACCTTGGCCAGTTCTTGGTCGTCACTAATTGGTTGCGTTGTTTGCGGATTAATGTCCATGGCCCACCCCGTTATCCTACTTATGCTTTGTTACTAAATACTGTATCATAGACGTATATGGCTGGGCAATACGAACACAGGGGCGACACATGTTAGACGATGCTAACTATATTAAGCAGCACGATCCAGAGGATGCGCTGGGTGTCGCTGGGTTAGAGTATTCGCAGGAAGAGTTTGAGGCGATGGTTTGGAACGAGGATCACGACGACCGCGAAGTTAAAAATGTTGTGGTTGCTGGCATGGGCGGATCAGGTTTGGCAGCAGTGCTGGTAAAAGCGTGGTTGAAGGACGAGATCGGTGTGCCGTTTGACGTGCTACGAAGTTATGATTTGCCAGCCTATGTCGGTAAAAACACGTTGTTTATCGCCAGCAGCTATTCGGGCAACACGGAAGAAACGCTAAGCGCATTATCGCAAGCTGAAGTGCGCGGCGCGCAGCTGGGTATTATTGCAGCTGGGGGCAAGCTGATCGACGAGGCAGGTAGTTACAAAATTGCGCATGTATCAGTGCCGGCAAATCTGCAACCGCGGATGGCAGTCAGCTATGATCTGCGCGCACTTTTGGCGCTGTTGATTAATTTTGGCGTGATTGACCGCGAAAAATTTGATGAAGTTGCGGCTGCCACTGGGCGCATCAAAATGGAGTCAGCCAAGTGGGCATCAAGCGTCCCAACCGACCAAAACTATGCTAAGCAACTGGCAATGCAGGCCGTGGGCAAGACTCCGGTGATTTATGGCGGCGCGTTGACTGCACCGGTTGCTTACAAGTGGAAGATCAGCTGGAATGAAAACGCCAAGAATGTGGCATTTTGGAATGAGTATCCCGAATTTAACCACAATGAATTTTTGGGTTGGACATCACACCCGGTTGAAAAGCCATTTGTCATCTTTGACCTGATTAGCCCATTCGAACATTCGCAGATCCTGAAACGATTTGAAATATCTGACCGCTTGCTGAGCGGTATGCGGCCCAAGGCGATTACTGTTACATTGAAGGGCGAGACGCTGATTGAACAGCTGCTGTGGGGCTGCATTTTGGCCGATTTTGTCAGTATTTATGTTGCGATATTAAATAACGTTGATCCAACGCCGGTTATGATTATCGAAAAATTAAAAAAAGAGTTAGTATAGAAGGTATTATGGCTACTAAAAAATCATCGACACCCGCAAAGAGAAAATCATCAAAAAAAGTTCCGATCGTTCCGACCGACGGACGCTTGTTCCATTGGATCGGTGCAACCATTGCTGTTGGTGGTCTGGGATTGATCTGGACAATTGTGCTGCAGTATTTTGTATCACAATCTGATCAGTACATATCAACAAAAGCAGAATGGTTTTCATTTATCGCGCTTGGTATCGTATCGCTATACATCATTTTCCTACTTGGGTTTGTGATGCTGGGCAAGTTCCGTTTGTGGCGCACGATATTGCCAGTGGTATCACTACTGATCGCATTGGTTGGTTTTTCATGGCCTCACGCCACACTGTTTGGCCAGTGGTTGGTACAGATGTATAGCGCCGAGGTCGTTGCCAACACCTGGACGTCACCGGCCGCCTTTATCTACTTTGCTGCCTATTTTTTGGTAGTCGCCAGCGGCTTTACGCTGTTGCAGGCAATACTGAAACGTCAAAAGCACTCACGCCCAACTATCCTGGCAATATCCGGCGTATTCCTTATTTCGATTTTTCTGATTCTTCTATAAAGATTTAACTGTATTCGCGCAGTGAATCGATCGGGTCTTTTCGTGCGGCGCGGATGGCAGGGTATAGGCCAAAGAATGTGCCCATGACGAGTGATATACCCAGGGCAACGGCTGCGATTTGCCAATTAAGGATGGGGTCGAACGTTAGGAACGTACTGATGGCAAATGCCAGGGCATAGCCAAGTAAGAAGCCACTGATGCCGCCACCAATCCCGATTGCGAGTGATTCGATCAAAAATTGTGCTGCGATGTCGCTATTGCTGGCACCCAGTGCTTTTCGGATACCGATCTCGCGGGTTCGTTCAGCTACGCTGACTAACATGATGTTCATAATGCCAATGCCGCCGACCAGCAACGATATGGCGGCAACGGCTGCTGTGACGCCTGCAATGGCATAAAACAGTTGGCTGGTAGGCTGCGAAATTTGATCACCACTCAGAATCGAAAAGTCATTTTCGCCCCTGTGGCTTTCTAATAGCTTTTTGTTGCTGTCGATGATGGTTTGGTTAAGATTGGCGACAGAATCGCTGCGAATATTGATTTGCTGGATCTGGGAGAGCCCTTGATTGAGTTGTTTGCCGCTGACTAGATTAATAATGACCGCGTTGTCGAAATCGATTGAATTGTAATTGATGGGATCATCCATGCGCTTCAAAACGCCGATGACCGTAAATGTTTTGCCACGGGCGGTAAGTGTCTTGCCGATTGCTTGCTCGGTGCCAAAAATATTAACTGACAACTGCGTGCCGATAACTGCCGTATCAGGACTAATCGAGTCATCCAAAAACTGGCCATCGCGTATTTCCAGTCCACTAATAATGGCCAGGTCAGGCGTTGATGCCACAATTGGTGTCGAATCAGGGGCGGTTGTATCGGCTTTGACCGATCCGCCGAGGATCATCAAGGGTGCGGCGTATTGGACATGATCCAGTTGCTTGATCAGGCTTAAATCGTATTCGGTCAGGGTGCTGGCGGCAAAGTCGCGATGTGGCTTGACGTCGGTCAGGCTGGAAATAGGGTCTGTCGAGGCTGCGCCTGGCCGCACTACAGCGATATTGCCGCCCAGGGCATCAACTTGGTCACTGACGACTTTGCTGGCGCCGGCGCTCAGCGCCAGAATGGTTGTGATGCTGGCGACGCCAATCGTCACGCCCAACATCGTCAGGTAACTTCGCAGGCGATTGCTGCGGAGCGACTGGTAGGCGTTCTGAATGTGGTTGAGCAGCAAGAAGCGCATTATTCTTTACTTCCTTTGACTGATTTTTTACGGGGCGTTTTCTTTTTGCCTTTTTTTGATCCGAGCGGCCGCTTGGGCACCGGTGCAGGCTTTTCTTTGACTTTTTTTGTGTCGCTATCGATTTTGCCGTCCAACATTGTGATGACGCGACTGGCATAACTGGTCAGTCGAGGGTTGTGGGTGACCATGATAATGGTGTTGCCGCGTTTATGTAGATCTGATAATTCTTCCATGATAACGTGGCTGGAACGCGAGTCGAGGTTGCCGGTTGGTTCGTCCGCCAGGATGATTGACGGGTCATTGACGAGAGCACGGGCGATGGCAACGCGCTGTGTTTGTCCGCCAGATAATTGATACGGCATATAATATTCGCGTTCGCTCAGGTGGAAATTGCGCAACATGTCGCTGGCCATTTGTAGGCGCTTGGTACGGGTAATGCCTTTATACGTCAGTGGCAGTGCGACGTTTTCGATGACGTTCAGGCGCGATACCAGATTGAAGCTTTGAAACACAAACCCAATTTGCTGTGACCTGATGCGGGCCTGACGACGCGCGCCAAGACTTGCAACCTCGCGGCCATCCAAATTATATTCGCCATCGGTTGATCGATCCAACAGCCCCAAGATGTTCAGTAACGTTGTCTTGCCACAACCGCTAGGGCCCATGATGGCGATAAATTCGCCCTTGTCGATGGTCAGGTCGATGCCATCGATGGCAAAGTGTTCGGCATCACCGACACCAAATCGCTTTTTCAGATTCAAAAGTTCAATAACCGGTGGTGTCTTGGTTGTTGTCATTGTCCTCTATTATGGGAGCTGATTTGACATAGGGCAACCATCATTATGGCGTGTTTTATACAACCGTTGTCGATGTATAGTAACTGATATAATAAAGCGGCTGGAGAGGTCGCATAGTGGTCGAGTGCGCTACCTTGGAAAGGTAGTATACCTTCACGGGTATCGAGAGTTCGAATCTCTCCCTCTCCGCCAAAATGATGATTATACCTACGCTATATATAGCGTTGTAAAAAACAAACACACCACTATCTATCATGCTTAAGGTGTTATATGACGCTGGTTATGCATGTGGTCAAAAATACTCACAAAAAGTATTGAAAAACTATATGTGGGGGCATATAGTTCTATTCAGACACTACATATATGTAGCGCAATTAAAACAGACATTTTGCAAGTAAACGAGCGATCCGCTACGTCGGTTGTTTTCTTGCACCCCAATTGAGAGTGGGGAGGTGGATGATATAAAAAACGACAGGTAGCAATAGGGGATAGATAATGAGCACAATCAGCGTAGTCAAACGAGATGGCACCCGTGAATCATTTGACGCCAACAAGATTAATTTAGCACTTGTTCGAGCCAGCGATGGCCTGCCAGACCAAATCAGCAAAGTTGTGCAAGTGGCAACCGAACTGCAGCTGACATTATTTGACGGTATTACCAGTGAGCAACTTGATGAAGCAGTGATCCACACGGCACTGCAAAATGTCAAAGACGATCCCGACTTTGACACCATCGCAGCGAGGTTGTTGCTCAAGAATATCTATAAAAATGTGTTGGGCGATTATGACACTGACGCAGATTTAAAGGCGCTTCACGAAAAGAAGTTTGCACAGTATCTGGCCGACGGCATTTCGTCTGGCCTGCTTGACGCTCGCATGAGCTCGGCGACGTTTGATTTAAAGAAACGGGCAAAGGCTTTGGACCCAACACGCGATCACTTGGTGCGATACTTGGGCGTCGTGACAGGCAAAAACCGTTACAGCCTGCGCGCGGGTGACGGTGCGCCGCTGGAAACACCACAATATACCGCCATGCGTATTGCGATGGGACTGAGTTTGCTTGAAAAAGACCCGACTGGTGTCGCGTTAGAATTTTATGAATATATCAGCAAGTTAGATGCTAACCCTGCAGGATCAACCCGCATTAATGCCGGCGGATCGTTCCCGCAATTATCAAACTGTTTTTTGTTCGATATCGAAGACGACATGGAAGCAATCGCTCGCGGCGTGCGTGACACTATGTGGATTGCCAAAGGTACCGGGGGCATCGGCATTGGTATTACTAAGCTGCGCGCAGCCGGTAGCCCGGTAAAAGCTACCAACAGCGAATCAACGGGACCGATTCCCTTTATTAAGATGCTTGATTCTGCACTGTTTGCCGTCAGTCGTAAAGGTAAGAAACAAGGTGCTGCCGCTATCTTTATGGAAAACTGGCACCTTAATTTTCCGCAGTTTTTGGATTTGAAGCAAAACAGCGGTGACCCATACCTGCGTACACGTATTGCCAATACGGCAGTGGTGCTGAGTGACGAGTTTATGAAGCGCGTCGAAAAAGATGAGGATTGGTATTTGTTTGATCCAGCCGAAGTAAGTGACCTGATTGAACTATACGGGGCTGCCTTTTCAAAGCGTTACGGAGAGTACGTCAAGCTGGCTCAGGCTGGCAAGATGCGTGATTTTGCCGTGATTAAAGCCCGCGAACAATATCGCCAGATTTTGATTACCCTGCAGGCCACCAGTCACCCGTGGCTGACCTGGAAAGACACGATGAACGTGCGCGCACTAAACAACAATACCGGTACCATTCACCACTCGAACCTGTGTACTGAAATTACGCTGCCTCAGGACAAAGATAATACGGCTGTTTGTAACCTGTCTAGTATTAATTTGTCTGTTCACCTAAAAGCCGACAAGACATGGGACTGGGAGCGTTTGGAGCGAGCTGTTCGTTCATCAATTCGTCAATTGGACAACTTGTGTGATTTGACCAACACACCGATTGATCAAGCGATGCATTCTAACCAGCAAAACCGCGCTGTCGGACTGGGCATCATGGGATTTGCCGATGTGATTGAAAAATTGGGGCACAGTTACGAAAGCGAAGCAGCCTATGATCTGATTGATCAAATCGTCGAGTTTATTAGTTATCACGCGATTGACGCAAGCGCAGACCTGGCCAAAGAGCGCGGCAGCTACCCAACATTTAAGGGCAGTGGCTGGAGCAAGGGACTGCTGCCATTTGATACTTTGGACATGTTAGAAGCTGACCGAAAAGTAAAGGTGAACATATCACGTGGACACAAAATGGATTGGGAAAAACTCCGTGCCAAGGTGAAAAAAGGTATGCGAAACGCAACGCTGATGGCGATTGCACCAACCGCCAATAACGCACACGTATCTAGCACGACACCGGGTATTGACCCGCAGTTTGCGCAAATTTTTAGCCGCGCCACATTGAACGGCAAGTTTTTGGAAGTCAACGTTAACCTGGTTAATGACCTACGCGCCATTGGGCTGTGGGATCAAGTCAAAGAAGACGTCTTGCGCCTGCAGGGCGATGTACAACAAATTGATGCAATCCCACAAAACATCAAAGATGTGTACAAAACAAGTTTCCAATTAAGCCCATATGCTTTTATCGAAGTTGCGGCGCGTGCACAAAAATGGGTTGACCAAGCGATATCACGCAATATGTATCTTGATACTCGTGACATTGACGAATACATGAAGATTTACTCGGAAGCCTGGAAGCGGGGTCTAAAGACGACCTATTATCTGCACGTAAAACCGCGTCACAGTGCCGAACAAAGTACGGTCAAGGTGAATAAAGCTGAATCGACTGCTGGATCGGGACCACGTAAAACAGGATTTGGCTTCGCTAAGAAACAGGAGGTTGGGGTATAAAACATGGACGACGGATGTTAGACAATAATCAATCACACCACAAACACATAATCAAAAGTAGGGTATAAGGGGAAAACGAAATGAACGCAGCAACAATTATCAACGATACAATGACACTGGACGAAAAATTAGCGGCAATTGATTTGGCGATGGCCAACGCGCAGGCACAAGCAAATGATGCGGCATCAGCGCAAGGTTTGACCGCCGCACCGCTGGACCCACAAGATTTACTAATGTGCGATAGCTGCCAATAAGGAGTAACTATGACAAGCCAAACAACATCAGAACGATTTCCGACCGACATTTTAGCAGAGCTGCAATCAATTACCCCATTTGCCGAACGACACGAGGCAGCGATGGCGCGCTACGACGAAGCAGAGCGATTGGTACGTGAAATGAGCACTCGCACAGATATCAGCCCGGCCGAGCGCGAAGCATTGATCGCAGAACATCATGCAGCCGAGATCGACGCTCTCGCTAGCGCATCACACATTGAACAATTAGCAGCATAAGGAGAATGACATGTCAGGAATCTTAGGAACCGGAATTCAGGACGGGCTGCTACTAAAGCCCGTTCACTACCCATGGGCGATGGACCTGTATAACCAAGCGGTCGCTAATACGTGGTTCCCCAACGAAATTCAGCTGAATCAGGATTTAGCTGACTGGAAGAAAATGAGCGACGAAGAACGCCACGCGTTGACGTTCTTGATGAGTTACTTCAACCCGAATGAGTTGCTGGTGAACAAAGCCCTGGCGTTTGGTGTGTATCCGTATGTTAACGCCGCCGAGTGTCACTTGTACCTGGCGAAACAAATGTGGGAAGAGGCCAATCACTGTATGTCGTTTGAATACGTGTTAGAGACCTTTCCGATTGACCGCGACGTTGCCTATGCTGCGCACGTCGAAACGCCGTCGATGGCGCGCAAGGAAGAGTTTGAAACCAAGTTTATCAAACGCATGACCGAACAGACGCTTGATATCACGACAACTGATGGCAAGAAAGATTTTGTGCGCAACTTGGTCGCGTACAACGTTATCCTTGAGGGCATCTGGTTTTACAGTGGGTTCATGGTGGCGCTTAGTTTTCGTCAACGTAATTTGCTGCGTAATTTTGGATCATTGATTGATTGGGTTGTGCGCGACGAATCGTTGCATTTAAAATTTGGGATCAACTTGATCCTGACGGTGCTTGAAGAGAACGAAGATCTGCAGACCGAAGAGTTTGCTGCCGAGATTAAGCAGATGATCCTGGACGGCGTTGAAATGGAAGAGGCATACAACAAGGATCTGTTGCCTAATGGTATCTTGGGCTTGAACAGCGATTACATCAACCAGTATGTTAAGTATTTGGCTGATCGTCGCCTGGAAGAGCTTGGGTTTGGGGCGCATTACAATGTATCAAACCCTGCCAAGTGGATGGCAGCTGCTAACGACACACTGCAATTGGTTAACTTTTTTGAAAGTACCAACACCAGTTACGAAGTAAACGCTGGTGCAGGCACGAAATCAGAATAGTCACGCTTGCGGGTCCTGTCGCTCGGTCCACCCCTAAAATTTTTACGGTTTTCCGTAAACAATTTTGGGTGTTGCCCCGCCTCGCGTCACCCGCTGCTACAGACGTTTTTATCGAAAGGGGATACACTAAATAATAATGAAAACGAAATTAGTTATTTTTGGCATCACCGGCGATTTAAGTACGCGCAAGTTGTTGCCGGCGCTTGAACACATATTGAATTCAGGCGAATTTGATGACCTTTCAATCGTTGGAGTATCACGAAGTGACCTGGATGTGGCCGAATTGTTGCAGCATGCCCTTGGTGATAACCAAGTGTCGGATCGCTTTTCGGGCTTTACGCTTGATCTGGCACGTGCGGGTGATTATCAAGGCCTAAAGGATTACCTGGCGTTAACGCCACAGGATCAAGCACTGATATATCTGTCCGTACCACCCAGTGCTGCCGCGCAAATTGTTAATTTTTTGGGTCAGGCGGGACTGAACACACCAAACGTCAAGCTGCTGTTCGAAAAACCATTTGGATTTAACTTGGATACAGCACAAGATTTTATTGAACGAACAGCGCAACATTTTAACGACGCCCAGATATATAGGATTGACCACTATATGGCAAAAGAAGTCGCGGCCGAGATTATTCGCCTTCGTTCGAATGCCGAGAACCATCATCACAGCTGGGGCAAGCAGTCGATCACTTCAATTGACATCGTGGCATCTGAGAGTATCGGCATCGAAGGCCGCTCGGTTTTTTATGAACAAACTGGGGCCCTTCGTGACTTTATTCAGGGTCACCTGATGCAGCTTCTGTCGTTGGTATTAATGGATGTTCCGACTGATTTTGATAATCGACAATTGTCGACGTATCGCCTACGGGCACTTGAACAACTGAACCTTGCCGATCCGGACGGTAGCATTCGTGCACAGTACGAGGGGTATCAAGACGACGCCCATAACCCCGGCAGCCTTACCGAGACGTTCGTCAACATGCGCCTGTCGAGTAGCGACCCAAAATGGCAGGATGTTGGGCTTCGTTTGGTAACGGGCAAGAACTTGCAGGACAAACGGACGTCAATCACCGTGACCTATACTGACGGGACGCAGGATGTGTTTGAGGAGGCAACAGTCGCGCCGGATGACGCCCGGTTACCTGACGCATACGAGCGTGTGCTGAAGGAAGCGATACTTGGTAATAAGGCAATTTTTACGTCGAGCGCCGAGATTATCAGGTCATGGGAGATTGTTTTTCCAGTTCAGCAGGCCTGGGAATTTGACGAGGACCCGCTGTCGTCATACCCCGCAGGTGCGGCCTGGCAAAACGTTACGGACTCTACGGTTAGCGTAGAATAAACAACACACTACGCTACATGTAGCGCGGCTCCTATTTTACATGCTACAATGGAGTTCCATGGAGGCGCAGACTAACATGGGACAAAAACAGAAATATATATTTGTAACTGGGGGTGTACTCTCGGGGGTAGGAAAGGGCATTACCGCAGCTAGCATTGGCGCAGTCCTGCAGGCTAAAGGAAGTGTCGTTTCGGTGCAAAAATGTGACCCGTATCTGAATGTAGATGCGGGTTTACTTAATCCCGCAGAACACGGTGAATGTTTTGTGACGCGCGATGGTGCCGAAACGGATTTGGATCTTGGTCATTATGAGCGTTTTTTGGATTTGGAATTGACGCGTAAAAGTACGACACTTTCCGGTCGATTGTTACTGGAATTATTGCAAGATGAACGTGCTGGTAAGTTTGGGGGCAAAACGGTCCAACTGGTACCGCACTTAACACAGGCGATTCAGCGCACTATTGTCGATGCAAGTACCGGATCTGACGTGCACATTGTTGAGATTGGGGGAACGGTGGGGGATTATGAAAGCCTGAGTTTTATCGAGGCAATCCGCGAATTTTCATCGAAAGTTGGTCGCGAAAATTGTTTGTATGTGCACGTGGTGTACTTGCCATTTATTGGCACCAGCAAAGAATTTAAAACAAAACCAGCCCAGAATGCCTTGAATGATCTGCGTGGATACGGCATTGTGCCAGACTGCGTGGTTGTACGTACAGATGATCCGGCGCCCGAAGCAGTCGCCGATAAGATTGCGCTGTTTGGCGGAATGGACAAGAATGCTGTCATATTGCTGCCCAATGCCGACACGGTATATCAGGTGCCACTGACTATAGCCGCAAGTGGCATTAATAAGCTGTTGTCTGATTTTACGGGCAATAAAACAAAGCCTAATATGGCCAAGTGGCAAAAGATTGTCGCGCAGCAGGCCAAGCGGCCAGTTAAAAAAGTGCGGATTGGCATGGTCGCGAAATACATGGACAACGATGATACTTATATATCAGTCACCGAGGCGCTCAAAGCGGCTGCCTGGGCCGAAAAGATCGATCTTACGGTTGAGTGGATTGATGCCACAAAGGCCAGCGAGACTGATTTTGCAGCCTGCGACGGCATTATAGTGCCCGGCGGATTTGGCGTACGTGGCATTGAAGGCAAGATTGCCGCCGCCGCATATGCATTAACGCACAATGTGCCGTATCTGGGTATTTGTTTGGGGCTGCAGGTGGCTGTTATTGCCAGCAGCCGCATCGGAGGGCTGAAAAAGGCCAATAGTACAGAGTTTGAGCCGCTTACTAAGCAAAACGTTGTCTACATTATGGAGGGTCAGCAGGGTAAAGAATCGACCGGCGGCACGCTTCGTTTGGGCAATTACAAGGCTAAACTTAAAAAAGGATCAACCGTTGCCAAAACATATGGTAGCCAGGTTGTGACCGAACGGCATCGTCACCGCTATGAAGTGAATCAAGACTTTTTGAAGGAAATTCAAGCCGGAGGATTGGTTGTTAGTGGCACGTCACCCGATGGCAAGCTGGTTGAATACATCGAAGCCCCAAAAAACGGGTATTTTGTTGCCACCCAGGCACACCCTGAATTCCGGTCGCGCCCGGACCGTGCGCACCCACTATTCCAGGGGTTAGTCCACGCATCTAGCCTTGACAAATAAAAGCATAAGTGCTATCATTGCAAGTATAAACAAGGCATACACAAACATGAACGACCAAGAAAATCAAAACGATCTGCACCTGGACGACCAATCAGTTCTTACTTTCTTGCTCGAGCATGTCAAAGGCCTTCGCCCCGTGTCAACTACCGACGAATTTGCCGTGGCTGACGACGACATTTCGTACTCGTAAATTTGCTATACTGTATAAGTGAAGAAATATCTTTTTGTTGTCATTCCGGTATTGATTACTGCGGGGATTGTAGTTGTTGTTGCGACGCGACCCGCGCCAGACATCTCGGTAATGCAACAAGCTCCCGTTGTCGCCAGTCCTAAACCCCAAGAGGCCGTGCAAGATACCACTCCACCAGCAACTCAGGCAGATGCTGTCGCAGACGCGTCACCAGCCGTCACCCAGCCGGTAGCAGCCGGAAGATACGAAACATACGATAATGGACTTATCGATGACGCTGGGTATACCATGACAGTGCTGTTTTTTTATGCCGCGTGGTGCCCCGAATGTCGCGCGTATGACCAAGCAATAAAGGCTGGTGATCTCCCTAACGGCGTCCAAATTTTAAAGGTAACCTACGACGACGCCCAGGACCTTAGGCAGCAGTACGGGGTGACGATTCAGTCGACGTTTGTGCGCGTTAATGCAGGTGGGGTTAAGCAGACGCTGTGGAATGGATATGGCAAGGATAAATCGATAGAGGCAATTATTGAGAACACAAAATGAGCCTGATACTTATTGCGTTTCTTGCAGGCATTTTGACGGTCTTAGCACCGTGTGTGGTGTCGCTCATCCCCATTTTGCTTGCACGTACGGCCACTGGCGGCAAATCGCATAGCGCAATTGCGGTGATTGTCGGTCTTGGCGTGTCGATCATCGTTTTTAGTATTTTGCTGAAATCATCGACCTTATTGCTGGGCATTCCGTCATCGACGTGGGCAATTATTAGCGGTGTCATCATAACTATATTTGGTGTTGTGACATTATTCCCTAGGCTATGGGAAACAATTGTTTTAAAATTCCGTCTGCCAATTGTTGCTCAGCAAAACATGAGCAAAGCATCTACGAAAAAAGGCATATGGGGCGACGCGCTACTGGGTGCAAGCTTGGGGCCAGTCTTTAGCGCCTGTAGCCCTACCTACGCACTTATCGTAGCCGTCATTTTACCAGCCGACCCATTACTTGGGTTTGTCTATCTTTTGACATTTGTGCTTGGCTTGTCGGTTATGTTGGCGCTATTAGCTGTATTTGGACGTACAATGGTGGCAAAACTGGGCTGGGGCATCAATCCAAACGGAATTTTCCATAAAGTGCTGGGTATTGTGCTAATTATTGTGGGCATTGCCATCGCTACTGGATTGGACAAAGACCTATTGTCCGTTCTTGTTGAAAGTGGCTGGTATGACTTTCAGATTAACCTTGAATCGGGGCTGATGTAGGCCTGATCGCACCACTTTTGGTATAATAAACACTAATGAAGCCAATTAGCGACCGTATCCGACAATCTGTCCATGATCTTTTTCAGATCGACCAAGACATACAATTGTCGCGTCCTGACGTGCAGTTTGGTGATTACGCTACCAATGTGGCCATGCAGATTACCAAACAGGTTGGTAAAAGCCCGCGCGAAATTGCCGACCAACTGGCCGAAGCTTTACGAACAGACAATATGTTTTCAGAGGTCAGTGTTGCCGGTCCGGGCTTTATTAACCTGCGCCTTTCGGACACAGTATTGTCTGCCAACTTGCAGGGCATCCGTGAACAAAAAAGTGAGTATGGCACATCGAGCGCGTATCAAGGCAAGGTGGTAGTCACCGAGTATTCTGACCCGAACCCTTTTAAAGTACTGCATGCCGGGCATTTATATACCAGCATCATCGGCGATGCTATTTCGAATTTGATCGAATATGCAGGCGGAATTGTTCACCGCGTTAACTTTGGCGGTGACGTTGGCATGCACGTTGCAAAAACGATGTGGGCCATTATGCGTCGACTTGGCGGCGAGAATCCGAGCGGCCTTGATGACATTCCAGAATCAGAGCGATCAGAGTGGATGGCGGCGGCATATGTTGAAGGCACCAATGCATATGAAGACGATGAAGTTGCAAAGTCCGAGATTGTGGCGCTGAACAAAAGAGTGTATCAGCTTCATAGTGACAATGACCATGACTCGGACTTCGCAAAGCTGTACTGGACCTGTCGCGGGTGGAGTTATGATTATTTCAACGCATTTTACGACCGTATTGGAACGCATTTTGAAAAGTATTATCCCGAAAGCGAAACTGCGCCTATTGGCCTTGCGACCGTCCGCGAGCAGCAAGCGAACGGCGTGTACAGCGAAAGTGATGGGGCAGTGGTGTTTGTGGGTGAACCGTATGATTTGCATACCCGAGTGTTTATTAATAGTGAAGGCTTGCCAACGTATGAGGCCAAAGATGTTGGGCTAAGTATCAAAAAGTGGGACGATTATCATTTTGACGAATCGGTGATTATTACCGGCAACGACATTACTGAATACATGAAAGTTGTGCTGAAGAGTATTGAACAATTTGCACCCGACCTTGCTCGTCGGACGAAACATTTTACCCACGGTAACGTCAAACTTGCGGGTGGGGTCAAAATGAGCAGCCGAAAGGGCAATTTCCTGCGGGCGGTTGACGTTCTTGATATCGCGACGGACGAAAACGAAAAAGCCCAAGGCAACCGTGATGCTGCACCAGTACTGGGAGCGGTAAAGTACGCGTTTTTGAAAAATCGCATTGGCCCTGACATCATTTTTGACCCGAAAGAATCGGTCAGTGTACTGGGCAATAGCGGGCCATACCTGCAGTATGCACATGCCAGGGCTGCATCGATTGTCGAAAAGGCTGGCGAAGTAAATGATGATACGTTGATCGCGACGTTTGATGATTATGAACGGGCGCTACTGGTGAAAATGACTGAATATCCAGAAGTCGTCAGTGCTGCCGTAAGCGAACTATCGCCGCACCTCATTTGTACGTACCTGTATGAACTTGCGCAAGCGTTTAACCGCTTTTATGAGAAATCGCATGTGATTGGTGATGACCGCGAGGCGATCCGTGTTCAGTTGGTAAGCGCGTACGCGGGTATCTTAAAGAGCGGACTAACCGTTCTTGGTATTCCCGCACCTGACAAACTCTAGTTGCACACTTTGGAAAATCTTTGTACAATAACGAACAAGGAAACTATTTTATGAAGATACGTAACGAACAATCTGTGCTCTGTCTCATGATGATGTTCGACGCGCCTTCGGCATAGTTTTCTCATACACTCGCAGAAAGAAATGATCGCCAAGGCAACCCTCGGCGGTTTTTTATTTCAGCGACGTACCGGACGTGGAACAGTTCCGCGTCATCAACAATCAGGAGGAGAAATGGCTATTGCAGATGTACCGGTAGTTGGCGGAACGCTCGCAGAGGTTTTTGCTGACGAGCTATATGGTCGGCTACCGAGCAGTTTCACATACGTAGCCGAGAACTGGGAGGATGAATTGCTAAAGCCGCATGGCTATCGGCGATCTGACCAGTCTCGCGTTGCAGAGGCCCTGCATTTACTGGTCAAGCAGGGAAGAATCACGCGTGACACCGTCTATCCAACATCGGGCTATGGCGCTCGGCGGCGCAGCATGTGCGAAAAACCTCGTCGCGTCACGATCACCAAGGTTTCGTGATGTGGGTTGCTTGGGTGAACGCGTTGCGTTCACCCAAGCACGGCCTTCTCCTCCTGGTTACCTTCAAATGGTATACTGAAAAGTAATTAAGAGGACTATTTATGGCCAAAAGCAAAAAAACGAAAGCAACCGACAAAATTATAAAAGCAGCAGAAGAGATTGTTATTGCTGACGGTGGCGTTATTGTTGCCGCGGGTAAAAAGCAGCTAGGCGGCTTTGCGAATTTTATCCGTACGCAAGGCGTCGTTGGCTTGGCAGTTGGTTTGGTGCTTGGTGGTGCCGTCAGCATTTTGGTAACATCATTGGTCAATAACGTTGTGATGCCTCCACTAGGGCTACTACTTGGATCAGCTGATGGGTTGAAGGGTCTGTCGTGGACAATCGGCACGACGCCTGATGGGACTCCGGCAGTATTACACTACGGCGTTTTCTTGAACGATCTTATTAACTTTATCGTGATCGCCTTTGTCATCTATGCAGTTGTTACTTTGCTGAAATTAGACAAGTTTGACAAAAAGAAAGAAAAATAATGGCCGGCGAGCAGTACCGAAAAAAACTAACCGATGCGCAGTACGATGTCTTGTTTAACAAAGCTACCGAGACACCGTTTAGCGGTGAATATGATAGCGTCTTCCGCCCTGGTATCTATGCCTGCGCTGCCTGTGGGACGCAGTTGTTTGAAAGTGACAAAAAATTTGACGCTCACTGTGGTTGGCCTAGTTTTTACGATGCCATTCCAGGTCGTGTAACATTTCACGCCGATAAAAGTATGGGTGTTGAACGCACGGAGGTAACGTGTACACATTGCGGGGGACATTTAGGACATGTCTTTGCAGGTGAGAAATTCCCGACACCAACTGACCAGCGTTATTGCATCAATTCGCTCAGCCTGACTTTTACGCCATCGGACCAGGTATAATAGGACCAATGAGTAAAAAAGCAGCACTTCTTTGGATGGACCTGGAAATGACCGGACTTGATCCTGCGCTGGATCGTATTTTAGAAGTTGGTGCGATCGTAACCGACTGGGACTTTAATGAAATCGCGACGTATGAGTCGTCTGTTTTAGTAGGCCCGCGTTTGATGGAGCGTCGCATGCTAAAAGGCCCGGCTGCGGCGTTTTGGGCATCCGTACCCGAGGCGCGCGATGGATTGATCGCGCAAAACAAATCTGCGCGCTCCGGCCGTACGGTCGAGAATGAGCTGTTGGCATTTATCGACGAACATTTTGACGAAAAACCAGTTATCCTGGCGGGTAACTCGATCCACCAGGATCGCCGGTTTATCGTCAATGAATGGCATAGGCTGGACGAACGCCTGCATTATCGCATGCTGGACGTGACCGCTTGGAAAGTCGTGTTTGACGGCAAGTTTAATAAAAAGTTTGCCAAACCCGAAGAGCACCGTGCAATCAGTGATATTCGTGGCAGCATTATGGAACTGAAGTATTATATGGGTAAAATAAAAGTATGACACCAAAAGAACTTCATGATTATTTGCTAAGTTTTCCAAATGTATGGTTGGATTTTCCATTTGGTGAAGATGTATCGGTATATAAAATTGGCCACACCGAAACTGGGGGAGGCAAAATGTTCGCATTAGTATCGGATAACGCCAAGCCATTACAGGTTAGTCTGAAGTGTGATCCGCTGCTGGCCGAGCGTCTGCGCGAAACATACGAAACGGTTTTGCCGGGGTATCACCTAAGCAAGAAGCATTGGAACACGATTTTGATGACCGGTCAGATACCCGAAGACGAGTTTCGTAGTCTGGTGAGTTTAAGCTATCGCCTGGTGAACGGCGAAGACGTACCAATTAGCTAAGCGTCAGTTGCGTTAAAATCTTCAAATGATTTTTGGGTTGGTTGTAGGTTAGTGTAGGCACCGTCCAAAAATGTCTTTAGGTCAGCGTTATCAGTCGATGTGTTGATTTGGCGCATC
>ERZ724509.264-NODE-264-length-25050-cov-4.590638_pt1 | contig 25050 bp, 32 predicted proteins | sample MGYA00376042_ERZ724509 | MGnify/ENA primary metagenome ERZ724509 (study PRJEB28724, sample SAMN07190887) | wastewater metagenome | isolation source: effluent of sewage treatment plant in Hong Hong | place: USA: Christiansburg, Virginia | collected 2016-03-01 ...
CCCCGCTCCATCCGGGCGATCATGTTCCAGTGATAGCCGAGCGCGGCGCCCATCTGCGCCTGCGTCATCCCCAGCGCCTTCCGATGCGCGAGGAGATCGAGCCCCTCGGCCTCGCGCTGCTTGATCTGTTCCCGCTTGCGCAGGAGAATGGCGGCCATGCTCATCGGGCGGTTTCCTCGAGAGTGGTGGGAGTCGAGGCGGCCGCCCCCCATTGGTCGGCCATCGCCTCGGCAATCCCGGTGTACGTCAGGCTGCGGAGCTTCCAGCGATCCGCTGACGGCGGCAGCATGTGCACGCGCGCCTCGCGGCCGGCGACGACGTTCGTCGGCGTGAGCGCCGGCAGCCCCTTGAGCCACAAGCACGTCGCTTTCGTCTCGCCATGGCCGAACTGCCACGGCTGAATGATCTGGTCAGGCTTCCGGATGCGGCTGGAGATGAGGCTCACCGGGTTCTCGACGCACAGCCGCTCGACCGGCAGCGCCATGATGCGCCGCACGAAGTCGAGCGCGTCGTCCACGAGCGTCCCCTTCTCCTTGAACCACCGCGCCCCGCTCACCGCCAAGTTCGTGCACGGCGGGTGGGCGATCACGAGATCGTAGCTCTCGATGTCCTCGACCGTGAACAGATCCCCGCGCAGATGCCGCGCGCCCTGCTCGCAGGTGTCGGCGTACTCCGCCTCGTCTTCGGTCGGGCCCAAGCAGAGGCACTCCCATGCCTCCATGTCGCAGCGGTGGCACCACGGCTCCTCATGCTCGCAGGCCTCGCACGTCGGATCGTACGCCGGATGCTCGATGCAGCCGAAATCGCCCCGGAAGCGGACGGGCTCCCGGAGTGATTCGGTGGGCAGGAGATCCACGGAGCGGGCGAAATGCCCCCGCGCCGTGAACGCATCCCGGACAGTGCCGGAAAACTCGCACGCCACGAGCACTCTCACCGGCCTTTCTCCTCGATGTAGTGGCGGTAGGCGGCGCGGTCCATCGCCGCGAAGTCGAGCTTCTGCCGGTCGCAGAAGTGGCGCAGATCGCTCAGGAGGTCCGTGATCGCTTCCGTGTACGTGCCGCCGATGTCGCAGTACGGCATCTGTTCCTCCAGCAGCTGCTCGATGCGCGTGGCGGCGAGCAGGCGAAAGAGGCGGGCGGCGTTCGTCGGCCAGTCGCCGTCCGTGATGGCGGACGCCTCGCTCACGGGCGCGTCCCCGAACAGCGCCTCCTCCTCGTCATCCTCGCTCTCGGGCGCATCGCTCGGCAGCGCCGCGATCAACGCTCGCGCTCCCTCGCTGTGGAGGATGGGCACCCCCGCGATGGTGCCGGTCAGCGCCTCGCGCAGGCTCTCGAAGTTGCAGCAGAGATCGTCGCGGAGCCCCTCCTCCTCGTCCTCGGCGAAGTAGACGCCAACGCTCACCGCCTCCCCGTCGAGCGTGTCGGGGAGCATGAGCGTGTCCTCCTGCGAGGAGATGCGGATGAACAGCGCGCCCCACTGCAGCCGCAGCGTCTCGCAGCCTCCGCCCGTCTGCTCCACTTCGCCACCCGTGAGGGCGATGGCCTGCCGAATCGTGCTCGTGAGCGGCATCAGAAGATCCTCCCGGTGATGCGGCCGCCCGCTTGCAGAAACCCCTTGATCGCGGCGCGTGTCGCCATGATCCGCTTGTGATCGCCCGCCGTCTCATAGATGACCGCGTACTCAGGCTCCCCCCACCACGCGCGGCAGTTGGCCGCCAAGTACGGCCACCGCTTGGCCTCCCCGGCCCGGAGCTTCCGCACCAGCCCACGCCCGCCGTCCACCTGCTGCAGCACCATGGTGGTGCGCTGTGAGATCCTCGTCGGCGCGTTCATGCGACGAGCCCCCGCGCCTTCGCCCAGCGGTAGCAGCTGGTCACGAACAGATGGGCGAAGCCCCAAGCATCGTTCACCGCGCTCGCCGAGTACGGATCGTCGGCGAGATCCAGCTGCGCCCATGCGATGTCGCTCATGTTCTCCATCGATTCGTCGAAGCGGAGCGTGAACGGGCTCCCCTCGGCGTCCTCGTCGTAGCTCACCCACATGATGAGGGTGGTGTCGGCGCCGGTGTCCTGCTCGTCCGTGGCGGCCGCGTGCTGGGCGCACCAGTGATCGACGATGGCGCCGTACCAGTCGTGCGTGGTCGGGAGCGTGATGGTCGTGGCCATGGTCAGATCCTCGCCGTGATCTTGGCGCCCGAGCGCAACACCTGCTTGAGCAGGGTGCGGTCCACGTTCGTGCTGCAGCTGCTCGTGCCGTCGAAGATGTCGAGGGTGTAGCGGCGCCCCTTGAACGCGGTATCCCGCACGCACGTGGCGATCACGCCGCGCCGGTCATCCTCCAACACCAGCATGGTGCGCGGCAGCCGCTCGGCGGTGATGCCGTCCTCGTCGGGCGCGTAGCCCGCCTGCATGAACTGGTCGAGGGCCGCGCCCTCGTGCTCGGCGATACACTCGATCTGCTTGCCTGTCCGGCCGTCCGCGATCATGTAGCGGTTCATGGTGGTGCCCCTCTGGTTGGTAGATGCCGCCCCGGTCCCCCGACCGGCGCCGCACACCATATGTACTATCCAAAATGGATAGCGTCAACCTTTCGTTGACCATAGGGATTGTGGGAAGGTGTGGAAAGGTGCAGGATTGCCCACATGACGGGGGCCGCCACTCTACCAGCATTGGGCAGCGATCCGCTGCCGAACCCGCGCCACGAGAGCTTCGCGCGCCTCGTGGCGATCCAAGGATTGAGCGTCGCCGAGGCGTACACGCGCGCCGGATATCAGTCCAAGACGCCCGATGCGCACGGCGCCAGACTGGCAGGGAGCGGCAGTATCGCCGAGCGGATCACGTATCTGGTTGCCCACATCACGAACGCGGCCCTCGCGGTTGCCACCGTGGACGCCCAGCGGATCCAGCAGGAGTACGAGGCGCTCGCCTTCAGTGACATCGGCGATGCGTTCGAGGTGGCCGACCCGGACGAAACCGTGCCGGTGATCCCCCGCCTCAAGCCCGTGGCCCGCTGGCCCGAGCGATTCCGGCGATCCGTGGCCTCCGTGAAGGTCAAGCGGTACGTCGAGGGCTCGGAGGAGGATGCGCGCGAGGTGGAGCTGTTGGAGTTCCGCCTCTGGCCCAAGGTGGCCGCGCTCGATGGCCTGCGTGACCACATGGGGCTCAAGAAGGCGACCGAGGTGAACCTCACCGTGACCGGCGTGGTCGCGCTGCCCGTGATGGAAGTCCCGAGGCCGCGACCAGGCGAAACCGTGATCGACGCGGACGCGGATCTGACGCCCGATCTCACGCCCCGCCAGTACGACGACGGCCCACGCGCGATGCTCCGCGCCCTGCTCAACGCGGGGAAGAAGGGATGACGGGCAGCGAAGTGGTGATGGTGGCGCTCGGCGCCGTGGTCACGGGCGCCCTGACCGGCATCGGTGGCGCCTACGGCGCGGCCGGCGCCGTGCGGAAAGAGATGAATGCGTGGCGCGCCGAGGCGAAGGAAGAACTGAACGACGTGAAGGACGAACACGGGACGCGCCTGACGCGCGTGGAAACCCGTGTCGGCATCACCAAGGATGGCGCGCTGACCGGCAATGGGCTGATCTCGCGCGTCCACGATCTCGAAGCCCAAGGAGGCTGACCATGAAGCCGCTCTCTCGCGCATGGGGCTACGTGCTCCTCGCGCTCCAGATCCTCAACGCACTGGCCGCGACGACGGCCTATCTCGGCTCGATGGTCCCGGACGACCAGAAGCCGACCGTTCTCGCGGTCAACCTCGTGATCGCGTCCGTGGTGGGCGCGGTCCAAGCGTTCGCCAAGGCGCTCCCGGACGTGGATGGCGACGGCATCCCCGATCCGTTCGACTCGTCCGTCGATCCCTCACCTCCCAAGCCATGAGCCTCGACCCGTGGGCGCATCGCTCGGCCGGGATGCGCTGCAGCACGTGCATGTGGTACGCCCCCAAGGCGCAGCGACCGGCCTCACTGGATCGGGCGTTCGATCCCGAGTCGCCGATGCTCATGCCGTCCGTAGAACTCGGCCGCTGTCGTCGCCACGCGCCGACGATGAACGGCTATCCCGTGGTCTACCCCACCGACTGGTGCGGTGACCACAAGCTCGACGAAACCCGCCTCCCCTCCAAACCATGAACCAGACCCAAACCGAACCCGTGGCGCCGTTGATGAACGAGCCCGACCACACCGCCGATGGGCACGTGCTGTTGCTCCCCGGTGAATCGACCGTGCCGATGCTCAACGGCCCGTACCCTGAGCGGTACCCCATCGCTGACATCGACAACTGGTTCACGCACCACCCGCCGACGCCCGAGCAGGTGGCGATCTACCAGCGCATCCGCGACGAAGGCAAGCGGTTTGCGCTCTTGCTGATCGCGCTGATCCCGCCCAGCGCCGACCGTACCGTGGCGATTCGCAAGATCCGTGAGGCCGTGATGACCGCCAACGCGGCCATTGCGTGTGGTGGCCGATGAGCGCCGAGGGCACGAGTGACGTGCTGCTCGACATGAGCGCGACGATTCCCCACGTCGGCAGCGCACTGGTGGACGCCGGAGGCTCGGAGTTCAAGGTGAAGCCGCGCGCCGTCGAGTATGTGCGGCCGTTCGGTGATCGACTCGTCGTGCTGCCGGACTCGCCCGAGGAACTGGTGGGCAGTCTGTACGTGCCCGATACCGCGCAGGAGCGCCCTGCCCGTGGCACCGTCGTGGCCTGCGGTCCCGATGTGGACGTGGCGCTGATGGTCGGCATGAAGGTGATCTACGGGCACTTCACCGGCTCGGAGTGTCTGCACGCCGGCAAAGAGTGCCTCATCATGCGCGTGGCGGATCTCTACGGCGAAGTCGTGACGGAGCTGGTCTGACCATGATGGCCGCCCCCGCCCTGCAGGATGCGATTCAGGCACCGAAGGACGCGCTGTTTGCGCCGTTCCCCGGTTTCCAGACGCGCGCCTGCATGGCGGGGGACTTCGAGCTGTTCCTCGGCGGCGCCAAGGGTCCGGGCAAGACGCAGCTGCTCGTCGCGCTCGCGCTCCGGCAGATCGACAAGCCCGCGTACAAAGCGGTCCTGGTGCGTTCGTCGTACAACGAAGTGCAGGAGTTGGTGGACCGTGCGCGCGCGCTCTACATGCAGCTGCCGGTGCGCCCCAAGTGGAACGGCAAGCTCAATCGCTTCCAGTGGCCCAACGGCGCGTGGATCGCGTTCGGGTACATGGAGAAGGAAGCCGACGCCGAGCAGTGGCAGGGGAAAGAGATCTGCTTCTTCGGCTGGGATGAGTTCGGGAAGGCCAAGGCGCCGCGCGCGTATGAGCTGATGCTCGGCGAACTGCGCTCGAAGGACAAGTCGATCATCTGCCAAGCGGTGACGACCGGCAACCCCGGCCAGCGCAACCACGGGTACATCAAAAAACGCTTCATTGTCCCGTGTGGGGAGCACGGCGGGCGCGTGTGGTTCCGCTTCCGCATGAAGAACGGCATGGTCGCCGAGAAGTCGCGCGCGTGGATTCCGGGCAGCGTGTGGGACAACCCCATCTACGCGAATGACCCGCAGTACCTGTCCACGCTGTACTCGATGTCCGAGCGCGACCGGAAGTATCTGCTCGACGGCTCGTGGGACAATCCTGACGGCATGGCGTTCGCCGAGCTCGATGCGCGCATCCACTTCGCGCGGCCGTTCACGGTGCCCGACCACTGGCCGATGTGGGGTGGGCACGATTGGGGATTCCGGCACCCGTGGGCCACGTGTGTGTTCGCGGGTGATGAAGATGGCGGCATCTGGTGCGTCGAAACGATCTGGGGGAAACACGACCGTGATTCGCAGATTGCTCGGAAGCATGTTGAGCGCCTGCCTGTTGGGCGCCTCAATCCCGTCTACGCGGGAAGCGACTGCTTCAGCAAGCCCCAAGCCCGTCGTGAGGAAGCCGACGCTCCGACCACGGCCGAGCGATACGCGGAGAACGGACTCCTCGTCATTCGCGCCAGCACCGAGCGTGTCCTTGGCGCCTCGACGGTCCGTGAGCTCCTCGCGTGGAAGGGGAACGGGCCAGATGGGTCGGACACCGATCCGATTCTCCACTTCATGGACACGAAGGGGAATCGGCGCCTGTTCGCGCAACTCGAAAGTCTGGTCACCGACCCGGACGATCCCGAGGACGTGCTCAAGGTTGACGCGAATGAGAAGGGCGAGGGCGGTGACGACGGGTACGATGCGTTCCGCTACGGCGTCCACTCGCGTCCGCGCACTGCTCGCGAGACATGGCTGACCGACCGCCGCTGGTCGATCAATGATCCGGACGTGCTGCGCGCCGAGATGAAGCAGAAGCGCACGGCCGTCCATGGCAAAGACAAGGCGCGCCGGACGCGCTTCGAGGCGTTTGCATGAACGACCAACCCATGGTGATCGTCGGCTATCTCGCGCTCGCCGTCGTGGCGGTGTGGGTGATTGCCCTCGCGGTCACGTACTGGCGCGACAACGCGCCCACGCGGCCGGCGAAGCAGCCGTGGCGCATCGAGATCACGCATTACCATCAGTTCCCCGAAGGCGCGTTCAATCAGCTGGAGACGATTGCGCAGGAGCTCAAGCACACCACGATGGTGCACGAGCTTGGCGAGCAGACCGTGCAGGATGTGGACGCCGTGATCTCGGCGCACGTGCGCGGCTGGTTCGATCTTCGCCGCGACGAGCGCGAGAACATCCCCAAGGCGCAGTCGCTCGCCATGCCACCCGAGCCCGAGGAGCGCATCGCGCGCGATCTCACCCGTGCGAAGGCCGTGCTGCGCGGCGCCAACGCGCTCCAGCAGGAAGCCAAGAGCCGCGGACTCTCGCTCTCGCAGGAGGAGGCGATGCGCCAAGCCGCTGAGATGCTCCACAACACCCTCGACCAGGACGAACGATGAGCACCAACGGATCCCGCGCTGGCACGCCGAGCCCGCAGAACTGGATCATTCACGAGCGCATCACAAGCGCCGATTCGAAGGCGATCCAGAACGTCGCCTCGCTGTACGAGGGGGCCACGTGCGTCGATAGCGTGCCCATGAGCGCCCTCGTCAAGTGTGCGGGCGCCTCGCGGGGGCGCGTGCGGTTCAAGGCGAACGTTGGCGGTGACCTGAAGTTGGAGTTCGTGCGGCCGCAGGCCAACAACTACGCAGTCACCGCGTACGAATCCGGCAATCCCGCGCCGGTCGCCGTCACAGCCGATGTCGAAACGCTCATCTCGACGGCGGAAATCTATGGCGAGGCGTCCGTGCTTATCACGTTCACGCCGAATGGTGCGGGAGCGGTGACGCTCATTGACTGGATGGCGCTGTGAGCACGCTCGCGCCGGGGGATCGCCAGCTGACGCCGCACTTCCGCTTGTCGGAGTTTGCGGTGTCGGCCGCGCATCCCGATCTCGTGCGTCCTGTGCCGACCGCGCTGCAGCCGAGCATTGCGCGCGTCGCGGCCGTGCTCGAGCGCATTCGCATGGAGATTGGGCGCCCCATGCAGATCCTCTCCGGCTACCGCGCGCCTGCGCTCAACAAGGCCGTGGGCGGCTCGAAAACCTCGCAGCACGTGCTGGGCGAAGCGGCCGACTTCACGTGTCACGACATTCGCGGCGCGTTCGAGAAGGTGATCGGGCTCGTGCAGCTGCACCTGTTGGGCGATGCGGGCCAGATCATCTACTACCCGACGCAGGGGTTCGTGCACGTGGCGGTGGACAGTCCGCGTTTCCCCCACGCGACCGTGTGTGTGCACTGGCCCGAGCGCGGGATGAAGTATCGGCCGTTCACGCCGACGCTGATCGCGTTCAATCAGCTGATGCCCGACAACGGGCCGGTGAACGTATGAAGGCGCGTCTGCTGCAGGCCGGTGGCCTCGCGCTCGCGGTGCTCGTGACGCTGGGGTTCGTGTACCACCTCGGCCGCACCCACGGGATTGCGACGATCACGCTCGAAGCCTCGGCCGCCAAGGCGCGCGGCGATTCGCTGACATTCCTGCTCGACCACGCGGTAGAGCAGCTTCGCGTCGATACCGTGCGCGTCGATTCCATCGTGACACGCTGGCGGCAGGCCCGTGCGCTGCCCCCCGAAACGCTGCCCGGCCGCGTCGATACGCTGCGGGAGTCCGCCCTCGTCGCGCAGGCGGATACCACCATCGAGACACTCGACCAATCGCGGCGCCAATGCCTCGCGGTACTCGGGAACTGTCGCGCCCTGGTGGATAGCGCCAACGATCGGGCGGCGCTGGAGTTTGGGCTCCGGCGTGCCGCTGAAGCGGCGCAGGCGCAGGCCACCAAGTATCGCACCATCGAGCGCACGGCGTGTGTCGCGTCGCTCGGCCTCAACGTGTTTCAGTGGCGCTCACGCTAACTCAGGACTGACCCCCATGGCTCGCTACACCGTCACCGCTGCTGTTGCCCTCTCTGCTGCCACCGCCAAGACGGCCGTGCGCATCAATCTCGGCTCGCTCCGCAAGGGCGTGCTCAAGCGCGTGTCCGTGACCGACAAACTCGCGGCCTCGACCGACGCCGGCATCGACATGCGCGTGATGACGGCGGGCACCGATGGCACCGGCACGGGCGCCACGCCGAACCCGTTGGGCGGCGCCTCGGCCGCCAACGCGACGGCCAAGATCAACTACACGATCGAACCCACGGGCAGCCCCGTCGAAGTGTTCAAGGACGCGTGTCCCGCTGGGGCGACGCGCGAATGGGACTTCGAGCAACTCGACCGCTACATCGAAGTGGCGGCGTCCGGTGCGCTCGCCATTGAGCTCACGGCCGCGCAGCTGCGTGGCGCGAGTGGCGTCGTCGTCGTGCTTGAGTACGAGGAGAAGTAAGCCCGTGTCGTCCGTCGTTCGGCGCCGCGTTGCGGCTCGATACGTGGAGCAACCGCCCGCGCTCGCCTCGTTCTCGGTGGTTGCGACCATCCAGAATGTGTCGGTGGCGCAGGGCGGGTTCGTCGATGTCACGTATCTCGTCGATCGCGCGGGCTTCTTGGGCACCATCACGCTCACCGCCAACAACGCGCCGCCTGATGTGGCGATTTCGTATCCGAGTGGGCAGCTGTACACCGGCACGATTGACGCGCTTCGGGTGCGGTATGCGGCGACTGTTGGCGCGGCGCTGGTGTCGCTGTTTGACGTGTCGGTTACCCTGAGCGCGACGGGCGCCACGTCGGTCGTGAAGAATGGGACCGTGAGTGTCACCTCGGCCGCCTTGTTTGATACGGTGGCCGAGTTGCCGCGCAGCACCCCCACGTTCGACATGGCGGCGAGCCGCGCTTATACGGGCGGTGATCTTCACCAGCCGATGACTGGCCCGGAACTGAATACGGTGCTCTCCGGCGGCACCCTCGCCGGTAAGACGCTCAAGCGCGGCGACCGCATCGAACTGGCGGCGGGCAACGTGTACAGCGGGTCGGCGCTCACGTTCACGCTGCCGGCCCTGAGCGGCACGCCGGACCCGAACGACATGAGCACGTTCGTGCATTTCCGAGGCGCGCCGGTCGCCACTCTGCCGATGCTTGGTTACCGCACGGACGCCTCCGACAAAGCAACCGTGGGTGTCCTCCGCTGTGCCGGGACGGGCGCGGGTGCACGTATCGTGCGCGCCGCCTTGAACGCCAAGGGGTGGGTGCTCGACACGGTGGCGTGGGACGGCGGAAGCTCCACGTCGTGTGCCGGGTACGTCGAGCTTGGCAACTACTCGACCGCGACCTCGGCGTCGCAATACTGCTCGTGGATGGTGGTGAACCAGTGCATCGGGACGTCGACCTTTGCCAATCAAGCCATTCGCAACCTCGCGGTTTCTGGCACGAACATTGTCATTCGTGACGGCCACTTTGCGAACGGCGGCTACAGCGGTGGCGACGATCAGGCGATCAATATCCAAACCGGTGTTGGCCCGTATCTGGTCACCAACAATTTCATTCAGGCCGGCGCCGAAGGGTTCATGTCCGGCGGTGTCAACGCGGGCATCTACAACCAAAATCCGCAGGATATCACGTTCACGCGGAACCACGTGTACCGCCCATGGTCATGGAACACGGCAGGCGGATCGCACGATGGGAACGTCCGGCAGCTCAAGAATCTATTTGAGCTGAAGTTCGGTGCCCGCGTGCTCGTCGAGGGCAATGTGTTTGAGAACTACTGGCCCGCGTCCGGGCAGAAGTTCGCGCTCAAGATGAAGTCGACGTCGAATGGATCGGCCGATCCGACGCAGGAAGTCTCAAACGTCACCGTTCGCTACAACTATCTCAAGAACTGCTGCTCGTTCTTCGACGCGTATGACCGTGATTCGGCGTTCCCGCTTGTCCTCGCCAATCGGTTCTCGATTCACGACAACCTTGTCGATGGCATCGGCAATCCCGCGCAGCCGGAAGCGATGACGACCGTGTGCTCGATCCGGGCATCGTTTGTGTGGGTGTTCGACAACACGATGATCCCACACGCCAGTGCCAGCGGTTATGCGTTGCTGTACGGTGATCCGAGTGTCTACGGGCCATTCACGGACATGCTGTTCCAGAACAACATCGGCCCGCGCCTGAGCAACGGCTATCGCAACGGCAATCTGGCCGAAGGCGTCGTGGCCCTGACCCGTTGGCCGTCGTGTATCGCGAACTACAACACGCTAATCGGCAATCCGAATCTCGCCGTGTATCCGGCGAACACGTACAAAACGGCAAGCGTCGCGACGGCCGGCTTCGTGAACGCCGCCGCAGGCAACTACCGACTTTCGGGCTCCTCGCCATTGCTCGGTACGGGCCTCGGCGGAACGGATCCCGGCGCGGACATCGATTTGGTGGAGGCCGCGATCGCAGGCACCATTTCCGGGGTGTGGCCATGAGCGTATCTGTGAATCCCGTTGTGGGGTTCGACTTCACGCGCAGCAAAGACAGTACCTACGGCACGGCGGTTTCCTTAACCGCCAATAACAGCGCGACGCGCGACGCCAACGGGCTCGATCTGAGCGCCGCTGGTGCGTACTACGACGCCGCCGCGCCAGCCGGTTTGCAGATGGCGCTGCCGATCACGATCATGTTGGTGTTCAGGCCGACCGTCGCGAATACGATCACCGCCGATTGTCACCACGGGCTGACGACCGGCGCGAGCACGCTCACGGCGGGGGCGTACACGCTCTATGGGCGTGGCACGTCGTCCCCGCGCTTTTACTGCCGCAACAACACGACGAGCGTCACCTACACCGCCGCCGCCGCGACGTGGGCCACCGGGCAAGACCACGTCCTGTTTATCGAGTACACCACCGCAGCGATCACTTTTCGGTGGGCGAGCAACGGCGGCGCCGTGACGACGGAAACAGCGTCAACATCCACGCGCGCCACGCCGGACTACACCGGCTTTGCGCAGTTGGTGTTCGGCACCACGGCGCGCGGGTCGACACATCGGATCAAGCACTACGCGATCTGGAACGCGGTCCTCACGGCGCAGGACCGCACGGATTTGGTGGCGAATCCCCTGGCGTACGAAACGGCGGCGGCCGGCGTGCGCCGTCGTAGCGTGTACAAGGCGGCCAATCGCGCACGCACGCCTCAGCGCGTGTCGCAGCGCGCGGGTGTGACCATGGGGCAGACGGTGGTGCTCTCGGGCGGCCCCGGACTTCCCGTCACGCCCGACGCTGCAACGGACATCCTCCGCGTCAAGCGGCACCGGACCATGCCTCACCGAGGCGGTTGATCGATAAGCACAGGCGAATCCAGTTCCACTCGCATGGCCGACGGCCCCGGCGCACTCGCGACCGGTGCCGATGCGTCCGTGCTGCGCTTGCCAGGGCTCCGCCCCGATCCGCGTACTGAACATGAGACCGATGGGGCGCTCCTGCAGGGGCTCCTCGGGTTCTGGCAAAGCCAGGACACGGTGATGCGCGAGCGCGATCTGTCGATCGAGGAACACATTTCGTTCCTCTCCAATCGGCAGTGGATCGTGTACAACGATCTCTTGGGCCGTCACTTCGACGTGACGGAGTGGATGGACGAGAACGAGAAGCGGTACCGGCAGCGGCCGGTGGTCAACCTGCTCATGCCGTGGTTCCTCATCACGCATGCGCGCATGACCGAGAACCCGCCGATCATCTCGTTCATTCCCGGCCCGGATCAGAAAGACGCGCAGCTGGCCGAGGTGCTCGATGTGCTCGGCAAGAAGACGTGGCGCGAAGCGGGCATGACCGATGTGCTCGACCGCCTGTACTCGTGGCTGATCCCCTCGGGCGAAGTGTACTGGATGTCGCGCATCGATCTCACCAAGGGCGCGTTCCGCCCGCGCGTGGGCCGTGCGCCGGTCAAGATCGTCGGCCCCGATGGGCAACCGCTCCCCGGCCCGGACGGCCAGCCGCTCACCGAGGAGCGCGACGGTGTGCCGCTCGGCGAGCAGTGGGAATCGCTCGCGCTCATCGATGCCGAGTCGGGCAACTTGATCCCGCAGGGCGAACCCGTCTACGACCGCGAAGGCCAGATCGTGGTGGACGTGCTGCCGGCGCCGTGTGTGCGCGGCACGTTCGGCAACGCGATCCCGTGGCACGAGAAGCCCGAGCACATGATGGTCGGCTTCTACACGCCGGAGTACGTGTGGGACACGTGGGGCGTGGAGGTCGAGCCCGATGTCAGCGGCGTGACCGACGACAACCCCGCGATGGAGTCGATGCTGTTCGGCGGCGGGTACTTCAACCCCTCCGAGGTGTCGTTCCTCGCGGCCGGTGGGCGCACCGAAGGCCGCCGCAACCTCGTGAAGGTCTACCAATACTTCCAGAAGCCCTCAACGCGCGATCCGCAGTATCGGCAGACCCCGACGTCCCCCGGTGGCCGGTACACGGTGCTCACGCGCTCCAAGGTGCTCGTCGATGGCACGCGGCCGGTGGCGTACCCGTACACGTCGCCGATCCGGAAGCTCGAATTTGTGCGCATCCCGGGGCGGCCTGCGGGCACGACGGTGCAGGCGAGCCTGCAGGGACCGCAGCGGAACTACAACAAGCGGCGCGGCCAGCTGGGCGAGCACGCCTCGCTCACGGCGAACCCGAAGGCGCTGATCGATCGCGCGTCCGGGCTCGAAGAAGGCCAGTGGACGAACGAGCCGGGGACGGCCGCGCTCGTGAACATGCGCCAGGGCGTCGATCCGGTGCGCTGGCTGTCACCGCCCGCCCTCGGCGAAGCCGTCAACCAGGACGCCGACCGCTCGCGCGACGAGATCGAGACGATTGGCGCCACCAAGGGCACGGGCGGCGAGCCGCTCTCGCCGGATGAGTCGGGCGAATCGCGCAAAGAACGCCGGTTCGACTCCGATCGCTACGTCGGTCCCACGCAGCGGCGCGCGAGCGAGGAGCTCGGCCGCATGTACGAGGACTGGAACGCGCTCTATCCCGTCATCTACGACGAGGAGCGGGTCATTCGCGATGCCGGCGAGGACAACACGTTCCGCACCGCGATGGTCATGCCGATCCTGTTCCAGGAGGGCAAGGTCAACGTCGTGCCGGATCTCGAGTCCATGCTGCCCGAGAGCCGCGGCGAACGGCAGTCGCGCCTCTACACGCTGTGGAAGGACGCGGCGCTCGGCGATCCGATGGACCCCGAGGTACGGCAGCGCTTCCTCGAGATGTCGCGTTTCCCGCACCTCTCGCGCGTCGCGCGCTTTGGCTCCGTCGATGCGCAGACGGCCGACCAGGAGAACGGCGCGCTCCTCGTGGGCGAGCCCGTGCCGGTGCTGGAGTTCTACGACCACGCCGAGCACCTCCGGATCCACAACAAGTTCCGCAAGACGCGCGAGTACCTGAAGCTCGATCCGATGATCCGGCAGATGTTCGACATCCACTGCCAGATGCACGAGCAGATGTACGCGATGCAGCAGCAGCAGATGATGGTGCAGCAAGCGCAGCAGAACGCGCTCCTGAACCCGCAGCAGCCGCAGCAGGGTGGCGGCGGCGGTGGCCCTGCGCCGTCCAACGTCTCCGCGCAGCAGATGGCCGCGCAGCCGAGTGGCATGACGCCCCCGGCGCCGTCGCAGCCCATGGATGGCGCGCCAGGGCGACTCCCGCCCCGCGTCCTTGGCACCACGGCCGCGATTCCGGCCGGCATGTAACCCTTCGCCTCCTCAACTCTCATGACTGCTCCGAATCTCGATCTGACGCCGACCACCGACGCGCCGAAGCCCGAAGCCATCGTCGTCCCCGGTGCACCCGCGCCCGTGGCGCCGCCCGAGCAGGCCACGCAGCCGGATACGCCGTCTACCAACGCGATCGACGACGCGTTCAAGGCGCTCGCGGCGCAGATGACCGGCGCGATGGCGCCGACGCCTGCGCCGGAGCCCCAGCCGCGCGACGAGTCGGGCAAGTTCGCGCCGCGCGAGCCCGAGCCGGTGGTGGCCGGTGAGGCGCCGGCCCCGCAGGGTGAGGAGCCGCCCGCCCCCGGTGAAGCCGTCAGCGAAGTCGGCGAGGAGGAACTCGATCCGGCGCTGATCGTGGAACTGTTGCCGCGTCACCCCGACCAGGCGCCGCTGCAGATCGCGATGGAATCGCCGGAAGTGGCCGAACGCCTCCGGCAGACGATCAACGGCGCGATGCGCCGCGAGCAGTTCGAGTCGGCGATGCAGGAAGTGGAGACGCGCGCGCAGCAGATCGAACTGCAGGAAACGCAGCTCATGGTCGATCCGCTCGCGGTGATTCATGACGTGCTCTCCGAGGAGCAGCGCGACACGATGATCTTGGCGCTCCTCGCCGATGACGCGATCTACGAGCGTCTCGCGCCGCGCTTGGAGCACCTGCACGACCCCATGGGCCGGCGCGAGCTTCGGCTCGACACGCGCGAGGCGTATGGCAAGCAGCGCGAGACGGCCGAGCAGACCGTCCAGAACAACCGCCGCGTCGCGCAGAACATCCGGCAGATCAAGACGGCCGTGAACGCGATCGTGCCGGAGCATTTGTCCCAGCCGCAGGCCGATCTCTGGCGCCGCGATGCGCTCCGGGAATTGTCGGCGGTGACCCGCCAGCATAACATCAACCTGCTGGACCCGATGCAAGTCCCGACCGCGCTGCGTGCGCGCCTCGTGGCCTCCGGCGTCGATCCAGCCGACGCGACTGACCGCATTTCGCGCGCCATCTATGGCGGGCGAAACGGTCGAGCCGCCGCGCCCAATGGATCGGGCGCACCTCGTGCCGCTGCGCCCTCGGCCCTACCCGCTGCCCCAGCAGCCGGTACGCCGTCATCGGGGACTCGGCCCGTGGCAACTCTCAAGGCTGCGCATGATCGCCGCGTAGCCGCCGCTGCTCCCGCAGGCGCCGGGGTGGGAACCCCATCGGCAGGAGGACTGCCGCAGCTGCCCCAAGGAGCCGGTCTGGATGAGGCGTTGGCACTGGTGCAGAGCAGGGTCCCGCGCCGATAGTCGCGCGCCCCGCTCTCAAACTTCCTGAGGGCATTCCGACATGGCCGCCACCGGTCTGATCGAAATGGAAGCTGCGATGAAGGTCATCTTCGCGCCGGCTCTCCATAACAACGTCGTCGCTGACTCCGATTTCAGCGACTGGTTCAAGTCAAGCAGCAACGTCAAGACGGACGAAACCACGGGTGGCCGCTACATCGAGCACGCGAACCGCATGCGCGTGTCGGGCGGCTTCCGTGGCACGGCCACGGGTGCGACCACGACGAAGGATTACATCCCCGAGTCTGATCCGCCCGAGTTCATCAACCCGAAGGTGTATCTCCGTAAGCACACGGGCACCATCGAGATGGACGGCGACACGATGCGCCGCGTGAAGCAGGGCGAGGGCTCCTGGGTGACGTACCTGTCGTCCGAGCTCCCGGCGTTCAAGGACCGCGTGATGTCCGAGTACGATCGCATGTGGATCTCGCTCGGCCACGGCGTCAAGGCGCGCATCGCCAACGTGACGGCCACCGTGGGTGGCGTCGCGTACACGGGCGGTGTCTCCGCCAACAACACGCCCTCGACGGGCCTGTTCAAGATTCTCGTCGATCGCGCGTTCGGCGTCACGGGGCTCACGGAAGCGTGGACCCTGTTCCTCGAAGGCGAGCGCCTCGTGTTCACGGCGAACTTTGCCGCGTACCCGCAGACGCTCAAGGATCCGGGCGCCACGCAGTCGGCGCTCGTCGTGGACATCGACGACGTGAACGGCGGCCTGACGCTGCAGGGCTCCAACTCGCTCCGCGCCGCGCTGGCCGCGAACGACTACATCGGCCTTGGCGACAAGGTCGGTCACTCGTTCCCGGTGTCCGCGTCCGCGAATCGCGAGATGCAGGGCGTCATGGCGGCCATCGACGATGGCACGCTGGTGAGCACGTACCACGGCATCGCGCGCAGTGGGCGTCGCCTGTGGAACGCCGTGGTGGTCGATGGCGCGGCCAACGACTTCGACGGCTCGCTGAACGAGGATCTGCTCGAGTACGGCGACGATGAGCTGTCGCGCCGTGGCGGGGGCAAGATCGAGGCGCTGTGTGTGTCGCACTCCGGCATCCGCAGCTACCGCAAGTCGCTCAAGGGCGACCGCGTGTTCAACGATCCGCGTTCGTACACGGGCGGTGCCAAGCGCAAAGGCTTGGACATCATCCTGGGCGATCGCACGATCAATCTCCGCGTGGCGCGCAAGCTGCCGCCTGAGATCGCGTTCGGCATCATGAAGAAGCACTGGACGCGCTACACGCTCGGCGCGTTCGAGTGGGACGACACCACGGGTTCGATGTGGAACCGCGTGACCGACTCCACGGGTCGTCTCGACCAGTTCTACGCGACCGCCGTCATGTACGAGGAATCGTACTGCGAGGCGCCGCGCCGTCAGGTGAAGTTCACGAACCTCCGCAAGGTCGCGTAGACGGGCGCGAGCGCCACTTCGGTGGCGTGGGGGCGTGCGGTTGGGAGGCCGGCGCCCCCCCTTGTGTGGTCCATCCATGACAAAGCCCAGGAGCGCAAGCGATGTCTGTCACTGATGCGAAGATGCACCCGAAGGCCAAGACGAATCTCAAGCCGGTGGTGGTGCCGATCACGACGGCGATCAACCAGACCGACACGAAAGCGTTGGGACTGATCCCCGGCTTCAAGTTCGAGGTGGAGCGCGTGGAAGTGTGGGCGAGCGCCGTTACCGCCACCATTTCCGTGGACGTGAAGATCGGTACCGTGTCGGTGCTGACCGGCGTCATCACGCCGGTCGCGGGCGCGGCCACGCTCGGCACGCTCGTCTCGGTGCGCGACACCAAGCGCGGCAGTGCAACCAGCCAGCTCAACGTCGAGTACACGACGAACGGCACGGGCGCAGCAACGAACCTGCGCGTGACCGTGTGGCTGCGCGCGTACCCGCTCAACGGCGAAGTCTGATGTCGAGCGCCGCGCGTCTGATCGACGTGCCGGAGCTCGTCGCGCCGCCCTCGGCGTGCCTCACGGCACTCCGGGGGCTCTCGCCACGCATGGAAGTGGTGTGCGTGCTCCCCAACGTGTGGTGGATTGGCGAAGTGCGGCCGTCGTGCGCCGCCCAGGTGGAAGGGCAGAACCGGCTCGGCGCCCTGCACCGTCGCCTCGCGCGCGGCGGCCACGTGCGCCCGCTGGCGTTCTGGAAAGCGCGCCTCATGGCGCAGGGCTTCCGGATGCTCACGCTCGTCACGAGCAAGATCCTCACGCCCTCGCAATGCGTGCTCGCCGTGGCGCCGTGCCTGCGCGCCACGCCACGCGCGATCGATCGCGCGTGGGACGCTGGCCTCCGCGAGGCCGATGGCACCAACCGCCGCGAAGCGACCAACAAGTGGCTCCGCGAGGAGTATGCCGTGCACATGGGGCGGGACGCCCACCGGCACGCCTTTCACCGTCCCATCATTTCGATTCCGGAGCCGACACCATGACGTGGGGACCAGGACTTTTGGACGAGGAGAACCTCGCCAAGCAGCAGCAGGAGCTCGCCGCCGGTCAGAACCCGTGGGGGCCGGGGCTCGGGTTGCCCGAGGCCGAAGCCGTCGCTGAGGCTGAGGAATCGGCCGCCCCGTCCACGCCGCCGGTCCTCGCGGACAACGGCCTGTCCGTCGCGTCCGTCGAGCAGCGCCTCGCCGAAGATCCGACGTGGTGGCCGGCCGCGCTGGAGCTGGAACTCGGCCGCCCGAACGTCCGCAAGAGCGCCATGCGCGCGATCCTGCGCACGATGGAGGCCGAAGGCGCCGACGAGGCGACGGTGGCGGCGGCACGCGCCGTGCTCACCGAACCGGCACCGGAGTAACCCATGTCGTTCACGGTGGCCGATGTCATCATGGCCGCACGCGACTTAAACCCCGCGTACGTGCCCACGCGACACCCCGATGCGGTGTGTCGGCGGTTCCTCACGCGCTACGCCAAGACGCTCGCGGGGAAGATCGCCGACGTGTCCAAGAGTAGCCTGTCGGCCACCGTGACCACCTCGAACATGAGCGCGTTCGTGTTTGCCTCGGGCGCCACGGTCCCCGATGCGCTCGTCGTACTCGACGCGCACCTGCACCGCGCCGGGTATCCGGCCGACAACCTGACGAAGGTGGAGCTGGTGCCGGTGGGCGACCGCTACGCGCGGAAGCAGCGGCTGCCGTACGGGTGGGTGGAGGGCGCCAAGCTCTTTCTCGCCGGTCAGGCGAGTGACTACGCTCCGTTCGATACGCTGCAGATTCGCTCGCTGGCGATGCCCACCGTGGGCGGCGTCGCGACCGATGTGCTGCCGTTCCCCGATGACGCGCTCGACGTGTGCGCGGCGCAGCTGGGCGGCTTCCTCGCGCTCCGCCACGCGCAGGGACCGGACACGGAGAAGTGGGACGCGCGACCGGCCGTCGGCGCGGGCGAGGTGGCCGAGCAGGCGTTTCTGGAGCGGCTGACGCTGCAGCGGAAGGGCGAAGTCTGGCGCATCAAACAGGTGAGGTAAGATGGCGACCACCGTCATGCAGATCGTCTCTGGCGGCTTCGGCCTGTCGGAGTACTCGCGGCCGGAGCTCATCGCCGGTCGCGAGACGGCGCTCGTGCGGTGCGTCGCGCGCACGATGCAAACGCTGTTCACGTTCGCCGCGCGCGTGAACACCACGTTCTTCTCGACACAAACCGATGTGAGCTTCAATTCGGGCGGCTGGGCGCGACCGGCCGACGCGGAGAGCGTGTTTCGCCTGGAGGGGCTCGGCGCGTCCACGACGCCCAACACCTCGGGCGAGATTCTGGTGGTGCCGTACGACGACCGCGCGGCGTTCGCGGGGCAGCCGAGCGTGTACCGCATCGGCCAGCGGTTCTACGGCGCCGGCAACAGTGGCGATCCCACGGGCGGCTCGCTCCGCATCTTCTACGCGCGACGGCCGAGCGCCCTGGCGGCGTTTACCGACGTGCTCGATCCGATGTGGCCCGAGCAGTTCAACGGGATCCTTGAGTACGAGGTGGCCGCGTTCACCGCGCGGAGCGACGGGGGCCGCGATGGCGAAGTCGCCGAGATGGCGGCCGAGCGCAACCGGCAGATTCTGTTGTTCGAGGCGTTTTTGGAGCACGAGACGGCGCACGAGACGCGCCGCTTCGGCGAGATCCGGTGGACCGCGACCGAGCGCCGCGAACCGCTCAAGGCGCTGACGCAGGCGGCGGCGTAATGCCGCGCCAACGGCTCCCGATCACGTGGGGCATGGGGCTCGACCGCGCGACCGGGGCCGGGGCGCGCGATGCGCGCTCGCTCTACAACGGCCGCGATGTGGTGGCGCGCGAGGCGGGGCTCGAACTGCGCGCGGGCTTGCAGGGCTCCGGCCTCATTGCGCTCGATTGGGGGACCGACATCGTGGCGCAGGCGAGTGTCGAGGCGACGCTCGATGTGCTGCAGGTGATCTACGATCGCACGTCGCGCGATCTCCGCATCTACCGCGTCAATCCGGTATCGCCGTCCACGCGCCAGAACGTCGGCACGTGGGGCACGCTCCACGCCAATGCCCTGTTCCCGATCATCACGATGGCCGAGGCGGGCGGCAAGGTGCTGTTCGCGCACGCGGAGCCGACGCTCGCGCATCGCCTCGTGTCGAAGTACTGGACGCCGGGGGCGCTCGACACCGACGCGGGCACGCTCACGAGTGCGAGCGCCGACTTGGACGGGGACAGCACGCCGGGGGACATCAAGTTTTTCGGCGTCACGCGCTACCGCGAGTATCTGATTGGCTGGGGCTGGGGCACCGAGACGAGCGCCGCGACGCAGGATCGCGTCGAGATCGTGCGGCACACCAAGCCCGACGACGTGAGCGTGTGGCGCCCAGGCGATTACTTCATCTGTGGGCCGCGCACGTCGCGCATCCTCGGCTGTGGCGCCGTGTCGAATGGGCTCGTGTGCGCCAGTCTCTACGAGGCGTACACGGTCACGGGCACGGATCCGCAGACGTGGGGCGTGCAGATCAGCGATCCGTCGCATGGCGTCGTGTCGCCGCGCGCGATGGCGACCATCAACGGCGTGCTCTATCGCTGGGCGGCCTCGGGCCCGCGCGTCACGCGCGATGCCACGGGGCCGAGCGAGGACATTGCGATCCAACTCGATCTCGAGGAATGGACGCCCGACGACTGGCCGGCGCGTGGCCCCGCGCGCGAAGTGTTCACCGGCTACGACGCCGAACAGCGCGCCCTCTACTTTGCGCACCCTGACCTGACGACCAGCGGCGTGACCACCACTCTCGCGTTCATCCTCTCGCTGCGCCTCCCGAGCGCGCTGCGCTGGACCGTGGCGCGCCTGCTCCGCCGCGTGGCGTGTGCGGGCCGGTATCTCTCCGGCAAGATCACCCCGCCCCCCGGCGTGGCCTATGCGTCCGCGACGAGCGCCGTCGATGACGGGTGGTTCTCCTCCCCGCTCGGCCGTCGCCTCACGGTGTCGTGGACCAACAACAGCGCGTTGGGCAATGAAACCGTGGAGGTGTGGCTCAAGACGGGGAGCACCTGGGCGCTGCAGTCCACGGTCGCGCTCTCGGGCACGTCGCAGAGCACGACCATTGCGCCGCTCGAATCGCTGACCGATTACGAGGTGGCGATCCGGATGCGGACGCCGAGCGGGGCGTACACCACCGGCTACAGCGAATCGACGCCGAACCTCTGGACCTCGGGCGGTGCGGCCGGGGCCAAGGACACGATCTCCACCGGGGCAGCGGCGCCGAGCGTGCTGACGGTGAGCGCATGGACGCGCATCTCGGCGACACAAACCGTGTTCAACATCACCCTCGGCGCCGTCGATAAGCGAACGCCGTTCGAGCTCGAACGCCAAGTTGGCGCGGGCGCGTGGAGTGTGGTGTTCACGGATACCCCGACCAGCGGCTCCACGTCGTATCAGTACGTGGTCGATCCGGCCGAGGTGGGGCAGACGATCACGTTCCGGGCGCGGCTCAAGCGCGGCGCCAATGTGACGAGCTACACCACGGCAACGGGCAAGCTCGCGGGCCTCACGTACACGGTCGCCTCGGTCGATGTGTTCGACGCGACCGAATCGGAAGGCGAGACGGTCACCACCCTGCGCGGCGCGGCCGAGTTCCCCGCGCTTGGGGGCGACTACAACCGCATCCAGTGGGAGGAAGTGGGCGGCGCCTCGGCGACGCTGAGTGTGCCCACGGTCAGCTACAGCAGTGAACCGATCTACGCGTGGCTCCCCAAGCTCGTGTCCACCATCAACGGCACGGCCACCGGCACGATGACCTATCGCGTCCGTCTGGGGCGGGAGTCGTTTGGCGTCACCGATTGGGCGCCGTGGACGAGCAATGTGACCGTGACGTTCACCGGGGCAGCGGCGCCCACGGTGCCCGACAACACCTACTTTGTGTCGCCGTACGGCACGTTGACGGACGACGGCATTTTCCCGGTGGACTTCGAAGTCATCATGGCCGACTTCCCGCGCGATCCCAGCCAATCGAATGACTGGCTGCTCGTGGTGCGCGATGAAGGCGGCGCCGATGCGCCCGTGGTGCCGCGCGTGTACGACTACGCGACGTACCACCTGAACGGGACGGTCACGCTCACCAAGCCCACCGACTTCAACACCTTCGCGAACCCGAAGGAGATGAGCGTCTACGAGATGACGCACCCAGCCTCCGGGCTCAAGATCCTCTCGCCGGTCATGACGGTGCCGATATGATCGCGCCCATCGGGCTCCTGTGGGGCGAGGGCCGCGCGGCCGACTTCGCGCGCTTCTGGCTGGCCGAGCCGGTGGCCGCTGACGATGGCGTGGCGTTCTCGCTGGAAATCGAATCGGACGACGCGGCGCCGGCGGGGCTCGGCGGCGAGTGTGCGTTCACGCAGGCGTTCGTCACGGTGCGCGCGGCGGCGGGCACCACGCTGCAGTTCACGCCGATCGTGAACGATGACGACAGTTTGACGCGCCCGCACCCCTCTGGCAGCATTGGGGTGATGCAGGTGTCCGTCACGATTCCGCAGCAGGCGGGAGGGCCGCCGACGCCGATGCTCACGCAGACCTTTGCCATCCCGCTCCGGTACACGCTGCAGATCGGCGGCATCCCCGTGAGTGTGTTTCACCCGCGCGGGGAGCGATGCCGGATTCGGGTCGAATCGACGAGCGCCATCGGCACGGGTGCGCTCCGCCTGGAGCAGTGTGAGCTGGAGTATCAGATCCTCCGCCGCTCCGATCTCAATGCCTTTACCGCCGTGAGCAGCTGATGAAGGTCCAGCGGCTGCGCATGGCCGCGTTCGTGAACAGCAGTTTGGCGACGCTGCAGGGCGCCGTGAACGACTTTTGTGCGGGCAAGGCGGTGTCCTCGGGCACGAGTGGCACGGTCGCGTATGCGGCCAATGCCATCGGGGAATCAGAATTGGTGGACCAGCAGTACACGTTCGACGGCAGCAACCATGCCGTTGTGGTGTTCTACGCCTAGCGCAGTCGGAGCCGAATGGCCTTTACCTCGACGTACCAGCCCACTGCCCAGCCCACCGCCCGACCGATGGCGCGCGCGCGCACGGTGCAGGCGTCGCGCCGGATGCCGCCGCCGGCGGGCGCAGCCCCCTGATAGGGCTGGATGGCGCCCGGGTGGTTGGGGCTGTCCATCGTGAAGACCGCCGCCATCGGCACGCCGTCGGGGCCGGCACCGATGTCGATGACGCCGGCGTTCTCGCCGGGGCCGTGGATGACCCAGGGTGCCTTGGTCGGCAGCTTGGCGAGGTGGATGCGGCTCGATTTGTAGCTGCAATGTTCCGACCACATCACCGAGAAGATGCCGAGTTCGAGCATGTTCGGCACACGCCCCAGCGACGCGACCAGCACGTCATATTCGTCGGGCGTGAAGCCGTGTTCGGCTACGATTGCGGGGGTAATTTCGGCGTGGGACATGGAGCGCGGGTCCTGCTGGTGTCGGCGTGCCGCGGCTTCTAGCCGAGTGTGTCGGCGCTGTCATCCCGGGCTTGGCGGTGATTGGCCGCGATCAGCCGCCCGATGCGCTGGCCTTGGCCGGGGCGTTGTTGGCCTGGTTGGTTGCAGTGGTGACCCAGCCACCGCCCATCGCGCGATAGACGTTGATGACCTGTGCCTGACGCTCGGCGCTGATCCGCACCGAGGCCAGCTCGGCGGCGAACAGCTCGTTTTCGGCAACGAGCACGTCGATGTAGCTGGTCATGCCGTTTTCGAAGCGCAGATTCGACAGTCGGGCGAAGTCGCGCAGCGCCGCGACGCGTGCCTGCTGCTCGGCGAGTTCATTGGCCTTCAGCGCCGAGCCGGTCAGCGCGTCGTTGGTTTCGCGGAAGGCATTGAGGATGGTCTGCTGGTAACCGAGCAGCGCCTGTTCGCGCACCGCGTCGGCGGAGGCATTCTGGCCCTTGACTGCGCCGAAGGTGAAAATCGGGCCGGCGATGCTGCCGCCGGCCCGCCACGCCTGCGACGGGCCGGTGAACAGGTCGGAGAAGGTCGTGCTGACCGTGCCAAGCAGACCGGTGAGCGAGATATTAGGGTAATAGAGCGCACGCGCTGCGCCAACATTGGCGTTGGCCGCGACGAGGTTCTGTTCGGCCTGCAACACATCGGGGCGGCGTTCGAGCAAGGTCGACGGCAGGTCGGCGGGAATCACCGGGGCGAGCAGCTGGTCGATGGTCTTGCCGCGCGGAATCGGGCCGGGGTTGCGGCCGAGCAGCAGCGAGATCAGGTTCTCCTGCGCGGCAATCGCCTGTTCGAACAGCGGGATCGCCGCCTTGGCCTGCTGGACCTGCGAGGTGATCTGCATGACCTCGACCTTCGAGACGACGCCCTGCTTGTAGCGCAGGTCGAAGATGTGCGCGGTCTTTTCGAAATTGGCGGTGGTGGCGCGGGCAATTTCAAGCTGGCGGTCGAGCGCGCGCAGCGCGACATAGCTGGTGGCAAGGTTGCTGACGAGTGTCAGCACGACGCCGCGCTGTGCCTGCTCGCTGGCGAACACCTGCGCTTGGGCGGCCTCGGACTGGCGGCGTACACGGCCGAACAGGTCGAGCTGCCAGCTCGCCCCGAGCGACGCCTGGAACAGCGAGAAGGTCGCGTCGGCGCCCGGCGGCAGCGGCGGCTGGCCGATGCGGCTGGCCTGCGCGCGGCTGGCGTCGGCGCCGTAGCCGATTTGCGGGAACAGCTGCGACCGCGTCGTGCCGAGTGCGCCGATGAACTGGTCGATGCGCGCCGCGGCGATCTGGACATCGAGGTTGCCGCCGAGTGCCTCAGCAACGAGCTGGTCGAGCACCGGATCGCCGAACTGTTGCCACCACAGAGTGTTGGCGGCGTCGGCGACCGCGATGGGATCGGCGGCGACAGCAGCGGGCGGCGGTGCGGTGCGCCACGTCGCCGGCGCGGCGACTTCGGGCCGCGCATAGTCAGGACCGAGCGTGCAGCCGCCAAGTCCGACGAATACCAGGGTCAGCGTTGCAAGCCGCGCGCGCATCAGAAATCCTTGCGCAAGGTGAGGTGCAATTCGGTCGAGCTATAGTTGACCGCGAGAATGTTGCTCTTGTCCTCGACATAGAGAATTTCGGGATTGAGCGACCAGCCGGAGCCGAACGACCAGGTCAGCCCGCCGCCGACTTCCCAAAGGTCATCGTTGCGCGTGGTGATGCCCAGCACATCGTCGGCGCCTTCGGAATTGGTGCGCTCTGCGTTGTAGCGATCGCTTTGCC